>ERZ1022779.5-NODE-5-length-59155-cov-18.846210_pt1 | contig 59155 bp, 57 predicted proteins | sample MGYA00520900_ERZ1022779 | MGnify/ENA primary metagenome ERZ1022779 (study PRJEB33162, sample SAMN09537586) | freshwater metagenome | isolation source: freshwater | place: Canada:Alberta | collected 2017-07 | study: EMG produced TPA metagenomics assembly of the... | reverse complement strand
CAGGCAGATCTTCGTAACGCACCTTAGCAAAAGGTGGATACATCATCAATATCAAGCCAATAGCAATTGGGAGATTGGTTGTGCCGATCTGAAAGAAATTAATAAAGCTTTCTATATCCGGAATAAAGTGCCCTAAGGCAATGCCTAAGGCCATTGCTGCAAAGATCCAGACCGTCAAATAGCGATCCAGAAAAGATAGTTTTTTAGTTATGCTATTCATGCTTATATTTAGATTGATGTGTGAATCTCTTTAAGACTAATAGAGTCTAGTTTTTCTAGTGGCATCGAAGCTAAAATATCTAGGCGTCTTTTAAGGCCATTTTTCACCTCATTAAAAGCTGCCTTCTTTTCCAAGACTGTTCCTTGTACCTGCGACGGATCAGGGAACCCCCAATGGGCTGTCGCAGGCTGACCCGGCCAAAATGGGCACACTTCGCCAGCGGCGTTATCGCAAACTGTAATAATAAAATCCATCTTTGGGGAGTTCTCTCGACCAAACTCATCCCAGCTCTTCGATCTCAAAAGAGTGCGGTCCATGCCCAATTCTTCTGCAATGTCAGCAGCAATGGGATTAACGCTTGTGCCTGGAGTAGAGCCAGCTGAATACCCTATTAATTTGCCACTTGGATGAGTAGATGCTAAAGCCTCACCCAATACTGATCGAGCAGAGTTGTGAGTGCACAAGAAAAGGATGTTGTACTGTTTCATTGGGCTTTTACCTTTTTCGCAGTTTTAGTAGTTTTGCATGGCATACCACCGCAGCAGTTAGCCAGCAAGAATTGACTGAGATCTTCCACTATTCCTGGGTTTGGCCTGTAGATCAGATTGCGACTTTGACGCTCAACAGTAATCAGATTTGCCTGATAGAGCTCTTTTAAATGGAAGCTGAGGGTCGCATTAGGAATGCCTAACATTTCATGGATTTGCGAGGGCAATAAACCATGATCGCCCTTTTGAACTATCAGGCGATATACGTTTAAGCGGGATTCTTGCCCTAGGGCGATGAATGCCAGAATAGCTTCGGTATTTTTCATAATTCGATAATAATCAAACTATATTACAAATAAATGACTACTGTGCGATAAAACCATACCTACTCATGATTTGCCGGGACTTAGGCCCTTGCAGGTATTGATAAAAATCCTCAGCGCTAGATGCGCTATTTTTTATCAAGGTCATCTTTTGTCTTAAGGGCTTATGTAAGTGATTTGGTATCAATACATAAGTAGATTGGGCTTGCACTTGGGGTGATATCGCTAAAGACAGAGCAGAAATTGCAAAATCAGCTGAGCCGGTTAAGGCAAACATCGTTGCTTGTGAAATGTTTTCTCCAAATACCAGCTTAGGCTGAGCCAGATCCCAAGCTCCAATGCTGATGAGATATTCTTTTGCGGCCCTACCGTAAGGTGCATGCTCTGGGTTAGCAATGGCGATTTTTTTGGCTTCTGTAATTGCTCTAATCAAACCATCTTTATCCGTACTGAGTTTGATTGGGTGACCTTTTTTTTGTAAGAGGGTTATTCTACCGATAGCGTAAAGGCTTCCCTGATCCACCGTTAAGCCATTTTTAGATAAGTCATCGATATACGCTTCATCTGCAGACATCAGCAAACTAAAAGGCGCACCGTTTTTGACTTGCTGCCAGAGCACACCAGATGAGCCAAATACCAGCCTCACCTTTTGCCCCTTATCAGCCTTATAGTTTGCAGCAATTTCTTCTAGGGCAAACTTGAGATCCGAGGCTGCAGCTACTGTTGGTGCTGTTTGCGCTAAAGAAGCTGAGACATAGAGAGTCAGCAAAGCCAAAAGAATCTGTTTGATTGGGGTCATTTTTTAACTATTTAAAGTCGTAAGCATATCTACTGCACTATAAGGTATGTCTTATAAGGGGCGTCATGAATCCTCATCAAGACTCACTAAATCCAAGGATCAAACACCTTCACACCTGATTGACTGAAATCAGATACGTTTCTAGTGACGATAGTCATTCGACTCTCAATAGCTGAAGCTGCAATCATGGCATCTCGTTCTGATTTAGGATTAGGTACATGAAGGCTAGCGCAGCGTTGAGCAACAGCCAAATCAACTGGCAAGACTCTCTCGGAGAATGCTGGTAAGACATTCTGATTTAGCCAGCGCCTGAGTACAGCTCCCTGTTTTTTATCGCGGCGCTCAATTTGTAAGACACCGATTTCTAATTCCAATACTGTGATCGCAGAAATGAACATCAATTCTGGGAAGATTGCTTCGGCCCAGGATTGAACCCCTTTATTGATTCGACCATCAGCTGATTTCCTCAATTCAGATACAACATTGGTATCCAATAAATACATTACAAAGAATCTCCAATTGACTTGATTAGGCCTTGCACTTTCGCAGGCTCAAATTCAATTTCACCTGCGCCTTTCATCCCCAAAAGATCAGACATGTTTTTTCTTTTCCCTAGGACTCGCTGGTAGTCTGAAAAAGTCATTAATACATGCGCAGGCTTACCGCGATCAGTAATAAACACTGGGCCTGTTTCTGAGGCTTTTTTAGCCTTACCGGTATCTTGGTTAAATTCTCGGCTCGATAAAGTGGTGATCATTGAAACCTCCACAAGAGGTAATTAATGTAGCAATGTTACTACATTATTCTTAGGGGTTCAAGCCCCCTTCCCCTGAAGAGAGATTTACCCCTTTAACTTACGCAAGGCGTCTGCCATTGCATTATTCATTGGAGGTGCAGAGCTTCTATCTTCCTGTGGTCTTCTAGCTTCGGGGGCTCTTGGAGCGCCTGGTCTATTTGCTCTTTGCTCAGGTTTTGAGCCTGCCGACACTTTAGGAGCCTCATCGGATAGGCGCATTGTTAATGCAATGCGCTTGCGTTTCTCATCTACCTCCAGCACTTTAACTTTAACTACCTGCCCTGCTTTGACTACCGTGTGCGGATCTTTTACAAAGGTATTAGCTAATGCAGAGATATGTACCAGGCCATCTTGATGAACACCAATATCAACAAAGGCACCAAAAGCTGCCACGTTCGTGACAACGCCTTCTAAAATCATATCGGCTTTGAGATCACTGATTTTTTCAACACCATCCTTAAAAGTCGCTGTAGTAAACTCAGGACGTGGATCGCGACCAGGCTTTTCTAATTCTTTAATGATGTCAGTAACAGTGGGAACGCCAAACTTCTCATCGGCATACTTTTCAGGATTGAGTCCTTTGAGTATTGCGATATCGCCAATGACCTCTTTGACACCTTTCTTGATGTCTTTCAGAATCTTCTCCACTAAAGGATAGGATTCTGGGTGGACAGCAGAAGCATCTAAAGGATCTTTGCCATTCATGATGCGCAAGAAACCAGCCGCCTGCTCAAAAGTCTTTTCACCTAAACGTGGCACACTACGTAAATCTGCCCGCGTCTGAAACGCACCATTGCTATCTCGATAAGTCACGATACCCTCAGCAACCGTACTACTCAAACCTGAGACTCTTGCTAATAAAGGTGCTGATGCCGTGTTCACGTCAACACCTACCGCATTGACGCAATCTTCCACTACAGCCACTAATGACTTAGCTAACTGAGTCTGCATCACATCGTGCTGATATTGACCCACACCAATTGACTTTGGATCAATCTTGACTAGCTCGGCCAGTGGATCTTGCAATCTTCTGGCAATCGATACTGCTCCACGCAATGACACATCCATGCCAGGTAATTCTTTTGAGGCGTACTCGGAGGCAGAGTAAACCGATGCCCCTGCTTCAGAAACCACAATCTTGGTCAGCTTGAGCTCAGGTTTAGCTTTGATTAATTCCTGCGCTAATTTATCAGTCTCACGTGAGGCTGTACCGTTGCCGATCGAGATTAAGGTAGCCTGATGCTTTTCTGCCAACTTAGCAAGCGTGTGCAATGAGCCATTCCAATCATTCTTAGGTTGGTGTGGATAAATAACGTCGGTATCTACAACCTTACCAGTCGCATCTACTACGGCAACTTTGACGCCCGTTCTCATGCCAGGATCAAGACCAATAGTGACCTTGGGTCCTGCAGGTGCAGCCAACAGTAAAGCCTTGAGATTACGTGCAAAGACATTAATCGCCTCAACTTCAGATCGTTCACGCAAAGCACTCATCAGCTCAGATTCCAAGTGCATAGAGCACTTGATACGCCAAGTCCAGCGTACGGTATCTGCGAGCCACTGATCGGCAGGACGACCTTCATTTTTGATCTTGAATTGATTAGCAATGCGGGATTCGCAAGGATTGTGTGGCGCATCCCATTTAGGCTTTTCTTCTTCGGTATCGAGACGTAAGTTCACCATGAGCATTTGCTCACGACGACCTCTAAATAAAGCCAAGGCACGATGCGACGGAATTACTGAGATAGGCTCTGAAAAATCAAAGTAATCCGCGAACTTCTCACCCTCTTGCTCTTTACCGGCAATGACTTTGGACTCCACCACGCCATGCTCCTGCAAATACATTCTGAGTGATTGCACTAGTCCAGCATCTTCTGCGAAACGCTCCATCAAAATCTGACGTGCACCTTCAAGAGCGGCCTTGGTATCCACTACACCGGGATTGTCACCCTGATCCGATGTAAATGCTGCTTTGAGGTATTTGACTGCTTCCACTTCAGGATCTAGCATGGGGTTAGCCAATAAATCATTTGCCAGCGGCTCTAAGCCTGCTTCTAGGGCAATTTGCGCCTTAGTGCGACGCTTGAGCTTATAAGGAAGATATAGGTCCTCTAGGCGGGTCTTATCCTCAGCCAACATAATAGATTTAAGCAACTCTGGTGTCATCTTGCCTTGCTCTTCAATCGAAGCAACAATCGCTTTACGACGCTCTTCTAATTCTCGTAAATAGCCGAGTCGATCTTCTAGTAAACGCAACTGCGTATCGTCTAGACCACCAGTTGCCTCTTTGCGATAACGCGCAATAAAGGGCACTGTTGCACCCTCATCCATTAAGGCAATGGCAGCAGCCACTTGTGCAGGTTTAGCGGATAACTCTTGGGCAAGTCGTTGTTCAATGGATGGCAGCATGAAATTATTAATTTACTAAGGTTTTAAGAATATTGCTATGGAGTAAAAATAAGAGCCACCCAAAGGTGACTCTTATTTACCAACTAGATAACTTATTAAAGCATCTCTGAAAGATTACTCGCGGGAAGCCTTCTTACGATCATGCTCTTTCAAATGACGCTTACGGATTCGTACGCTTTTCGGTGTTACTTCAACCAACTCATCATCGCTAATAAATTCAACAGCGTATTCCAAAGTCAAGTCGATTGGTGTGACCAAACGAACCGCTTCATCAGTACCTGAAGAACGTACGTTAGTTAATTGCTTACCTTTAATCGGGTTCACAACTAAGTCGTTATCGCGACTATGAATACCAATCACCATACCTTCGTAAACAGGATCGCCGTGTTTTACAAACATACGACCACGATCTTGCAGCTTCCAAATAGCGTAAGCAACTGCTTCACCGTCATCTTGGCTAATCAATACACCGTTATGACGCTCGCCCAAGATGCCATCTTTAGCTGGAGCATATGAATCAAATGTATGGCTCATCAACCCGTTACCGCGAGTCATAGTCATGAAGTCACCTTGGAAGCCAATCAAACCACGTGCAGGAATACGGTACTCAAGACGGGTACGACCTTTTCCGTCGCTCACCATATCTTGTAACTCGCCCTTACGCTTACCCAAGTCTTCCATTACGGAACCTTGAGTGGCATCTTCTACGTCAACCGTTAAGTTCTCGTACGGCTCCATCTTGACGCCATTCTCTTCGTGGAACACAACGCGAGGACGGGAAACTGCCATCTCATAACCTTCACGACGCATGGTTTCAACCAAAATAGTCAAATGCAACTCACCACGACCGGATACTTCAAATACGGTGTCATCATCAGTTTCTTTTACGCGCAAAGCCATGTTGGCCTTCAACTCACGATCAAGACGCTCACGAATCTGGCGACTAGTCACAAACTTGCCTTCACGACCAGCTAATGGGCTGGTGTTCACCATGAAGTTCATAGTTAAAGTAGGTTCATCAATCTTGAGCATTGGCAATGGATCTGGTTTATCAACTGCACAAACCGTTGTACCAATTGCTAACTCTTCAATACCGTTGATTAAAGCAATATCGCCAGCAAATGCTTCTTCAACGATTTCACGCTCTAAACCTTTAAATTTCAATACTTGGTTGATACGGCCTTTAAATGGCACGCCATCGGGACCGTTCATACAGACCACTTCCATGCCTGACTTCACACGTCCACGGCTAATACGGCCAACACCAATCTTACCGACATAGCTGTTGTAGTCGATTGAAGAAATCTGGAATTGCAAAGGGCCATCTGGATCATCATCACGCACAGGTACGTATTTCAGAACAGCGTCAAACAATGGACGCATATCGCCTTCACGGACATCTTCCGTGATTCCTGCATAGCCATTCAAGCCTGATGCATAGATGATTGGGAAATCGAGCTGCTCTTCAGTAGCACCTAGTTTGTCAAACAATTCAAAAGTGGCATTAATAACGTAGTCACAACGTGCACCCGGACGGTCAACCTTGTTAATCACAACGATAGGCTTTAAACCCAAAGCTAAAGCTTTCTTAGTTACGAAGCGAGTTTGTGGCATTGGGCCTTCAACCGCATCAACCAAGAGTAAAACACCGTCAACCATGGAGAGCACACGCTCTACTTCGCCACCGAAGTCAGCGTGTCCTGGTGTGTCTACGATGTTGATGTGTGTGCCGTCATACTCAACTGCACAGTTCTTGGACAAAATAGTAATGCCACGCTCTTTTTCCAAATCGTTTGAGTCCATGACGCGTTCGGTCATTTTTTCATTAGAACGGAATGTGCCAGATTGGCGCAAGAGTTGGTCAACCAAGGTAGTTTTACCGTGGTCAACGTGGGCGATGATGGCGATATTACGAAGTGCGCGTTTAGTCATGTGAAGCTTCTAAAGTTAAGAATATGAAATTCAGGTTAGTTAAGGTTAATCAATTAATAAGTCAAAAATATTAATGGGCCGAAGAAATCAAACGCTTAGGATGCAATACCCCAGAGCGCCAATCTCCAGTACCAATGAAATTATGTGGAGCAGCAGTTGCACGATAGATTCGTACTAGTGCTTCTATCGAAGGTAAATTGAGCGGGACTCGTTGGCCCATCTCTAAACGTTTTGCTTGCTGCTCATCTACCGTGAGATGTGGCAAGGTTTGTAAGAGTGCATCGACTGGCAAGATATAGCTTGAGCTTTCTTGCAAGCCTTTCTGGATAGATTCAATCGTGAAAGACTGCTCTAAATTCAGGTGCCCAACTTCAGTACGGCGCAAGCCAACCAAATGCGCACCACAGCCTAATGCTTTGCCAATATCTTCTGCTATCACGCGGATGTAAGTGCCTTTACTGCAGCTCACTTCTAAAGTAGCTTCAGGCCAATTGATATTGGTCCAACGGATGGCATGAATCGTGATATTTCTTGGGGCTCGTTCTAACTCAACACCAGCGCGAGCGTATTCATATAAAGGCTTACCATCGCGCTTGAGCGCAGAATACATTGGTGGAACCTGACTAATAGGGCCGGTAAATGCTGGGAGCAATGACTCTAGTGCTAGCTTCAGGGCAACTTCATCAGCGAATACTGGGAGCGGCAACTCTTCAATGATGAGACCTTCAGCATCACCAGTATCAGTACGCTGACCAAATTTCACTTGAGCAATGTAAGTTTTATCCGCCTCTAATAAATCCTGTGAGTACTTGGTTGCTTCACCTAAACAAATTGGGAGTAAGCCAGTAGCCATGGGATCTAGAGTGCCAGTATGCCCAGCTTTTTCTGCGTTAAATGCACGCTTCACGGCAGTGACTGCACCTTGCGAGCTCATGCCAGCAGGTTTATCAAGCAAAACAACACCGTCGATACGTACAGACATAGCTATTTACGCGTTCTCGTCTTTGCGATCACTATCGACCGCTTGATCAATTAAGCGAGACATTTCGATACCGTGCTCAACAGAACTATCGTAGTGGAAATGCAGGGTTGGCACAGTATGAATATGCAAACGCTTAAACAATAATGAGTGTAAATAGCCCGCTTTATCCTGGAGCGCCTTTAATGCCACTTCAGGCTCAGCGCCTAAAACAGTAAAGAAAACTTTTGCATGCGCCAAATCAGGCGTGAGTTCAATACTTTGTAAAGTAATTAAACCTAGACTCGGGCTACGCAGTTCACGAGGGATCAGCTCGGCCAGGTCTCGCTGAATTTGATCCGCGAGACGCTGGTTACGATGAGGGCTAGTTTTATGCATGTACTCGGTAGTTCTTAGAGTGTTCTAGCAACTTCAGTCACTTCAAATGCTTCCAGCTGATCGCCCTCTTTGATGTCGTTGTAGCCTTTTAATGACAAGCCACACTCAACACCGGCACGAACTTCTTTTGCATCATCCTTAAAGCGCTTGAGAGAATCCAACTCACCACTCCAGATCACGACGTTTTCACGTAAGAGGCGAACGCTAGAGTTACGCTTGACAACACCATCGAGTACCAAGCAACCTGCAATTGCGCCCACTTTAGATACCAAGAAGACTTGACGAATCTCCACCATACCGGTGATTTCTTCTTTCTTATCTGGTGTCAACATGCCGCTCAAGGCTGCTTTCACTTCGTCAACCGCATCATAAATAATGTTGTGATAGCGAATATCCACACCATTATTCTCAGCTAACTTACGCGCTGCACCATCCGCACGAGAGTTAAAGCCAATAATGACCGCCTTAGAAGCAACTGCCAAGTTCACGTCAGTTTCAGTAATACCGCCTACTGCAGCGTGGACGATTTGAACCTTCACCTCTGCAGTAGAGAGCTTTTGCAACGACTGTGACAATGCTTCTTGAGAACCTTGTACGTCTGCCTTAATGATCAGCGGCAACAACTTCGCTTCGACTGCACCCTCTTCCATGTTTTCCATCATGGTTTCGAGTTTGAATGCTTGCTGCTTCGCCAACTTCACATCACGGAACTTGCCTTGACGGAACAGTGCGATCTCACGTGCTTTACGCTCGTCGGGAACTACTTGCACTGATTCACCAGCTGCAGGGACTTCAGATAAACCTTGAATCTCTACAGGGATGGATGGGCCAGCCTCATTACATGGCTTACCGTTCTCATCCAACATCGCACGAACACGACCGTAAGTTGAGCCAGCTAGCAACATGTCGCCACGCTTCAGCGTTCCAGACTGAACAAGAACAGTAGCAACTGGACCGCGCCCTTTATCCAAGCGCGCCTCAATCACTAGACCTTGTGCCGGAGCTTCTTTAGCTGCTTTGAGCTCTAAAACCTCTGCCTGCAAGAGTACGTTCTCAAGTAATGCATCAATGCCGTCACCAGTCTTGGCAGAAACGCCAATAAATGGCACATCGCCACCGTATTCCTCAGGAACTACTTGCTCAGCTACCAATTCTGTTTTGACACGCTCTAAATTAGCTTCAGGTTTATCAATCTTATTGATTGCTACAACGATTGGAACACCCGCTGCTTGAGCATGATGAATCGCCTCTCTAGTTTGTGGCATCACGCCATCATCCGCAGCAACTACCAAGATCACGATATCCGTTGCCTTAGCACCGCGAGCACGCATTGCCGTAAAGGCCTCGTGACCCGGGGTATCAAGGAAGGTAATCATGCCACGTGGAGTTTCAACGTGATAAGCACCAATGTGCTGAGTAATGCCACCAGCTTCGCCAGTAGCAACCTTAGCCGCACGAATCTTATCGAGTAAAGATGTTTTACCGTGGTCAACGTGACCCATCACCGTGACTACTGGTGGACGCGGTAATAATTCTGCATCGTGACCAGCAATACCTAAATCTAAATCAGGATCATCTAACTTAGCAGCATGAGCAGTGTGTCCCATTTCCTCAACAATGATCATGGCCGTATCTTGATCCAAGATCTGGTTGATCGTGACCATCTGACCCATACCCATCAAGAGCTTAATCACTTCTGCGCTCTTCACAGCCATGGCATGAGCTAACTCAGCAACAGTAATGGTTTCTGGGACATTAACATCACGCACAATCGCTTCAGTAGGCACCTGGAAATTGGTATCGGTATTAGCTTCAGCAATTTGACGTTGCTTTCTTCTACCGCCACCTGAACGCCAACCGCCTACACCACCAGAGCTATCACCACGAGTCTTGAGACCACCCGGTTTCTTGGCACCTTCTTCTTGCCAAGTAGATGAAGTCTCTGCAGACTTAATGGTCTTACCACCAACTTTAGCAACTGTTTTTTTCTTATCGTCAGCACCTTCAACCTTGGCAGGTTTATGTAAAGTACCTTTTTTAGCTTCCTCAGCAGTAATTTCACTTGGTGCTTTGAGAACACGTGCAGGCGTACTCATCATGTCGCGAATCGCTAGAGCTTCAGCTTCAGCAGCGGCACGACGTTTTGTAATATCCGCTAACTGAGCCTTATTGGCATCAGCAATGTCCTTAGCAACCTTGTCCGCCTTCGCTTTCTTTTCAGCAGCTTTTGCCGCCGCCGCATCTCCATCTGATTTAGCAGTTTTTCCGCTTACTGGCTCAGCTGCGCTTGCAGCAGCTGCAGCATCCGCTTCTTTTTGCCGAGCATCTACTGCGGCTTTCATTTCAGCTTCTTGACGAGCTAATAACTCAGCTTGACGAGTAACTTCAACTGCGCGTTTTTCTAACTCTTCGGCAGAAAGGATTGGCTTAGCAGATTCTGCAGGAACAGCTTCCTTAGCCGCTGGAGCTGGAGTCTCTTCAGGAGCTTTATCTCCCGCTTTAACTAGCACGCGCTTTTTACGAACCTCAACCTGAACGGTACGAGTGCGTCCGGCAGAATCTGCCTGACGAATCTCTGAGTTTTCGCGTTTGATCAAAGTAATCTTTTTACGATTACTCGTATCCGCACTACCGTGCTCTTTTTGCAAATGCTCAAGAAGGACAGTTTTATCCTTTTCGGTTATTTTATCGTCCTCAGAACCTTTTTCGATACCGGCCGCCTTCAATTGCTCCAGAAGGTCTGGCGCGGTACGTTTTAATTCTTTAGCGAGTACTTTTACTGTTGTTGCCATGTACTACTTCCTCTCATGAAGTAAACCAATGTTCGCGCGCTTTCATGATGAGCGTTTTCGCGGTTTCTTCATCAATTTGTGTCGCCTCAACTAGCTCATCAACAGCCAGTTCAGCTAAGTCGTCACGGGTATGAACTTGATTGTCAGCAAGCTTTGCAACCAATTCAGTCGTCATTCCCTCAAGGGAACGCAAATCTTGTGAGACTTCGCCAACGCGCTCTTCTTTGGCCAATTCCATGGTCAAGAGAGAATCACGCGCACGAGTACGCAATTCGTTTACGGTGTCTTCGTCAAAAGAATCGATTTCCAACATTTCAGAAAGGGGTACATAAGCAACCTCTTCCAATGTGTTGAAACCTTCTTCGATCAAGATATCAGCAACTTCTTGGTCAACGTCCAATTTATCCATGAACAATTGACGTACAGAAGCAGCTTCTTTTTCAGTTTTCTCAGCAGATTCTTCTGGAGTCATGATGTTGATTTGCCAACCAGTCAATTCGCTAGCCAAGCGAACGTTCTGTCCGCTACGGCCAATCGCAATTGCCAAGTTCTCTTCATCAACCACCACATCCATGGCGTGACGCTCTTCGTCAACCACGATAGAAGATACTTGTGCCGGAGCCAAGGCACCAATCACAAACTGCGCTGGATCTTCAGACCACAACACAATATCTACTGCCTCACCAGCTACTTCGTTACGTACTGCAGTAACGCGTGTACCACGAACACCAACACAAGTGCCAATTGGATCGATACGCTTATCGTAAGTAATTACAGCAATTTTTGCGCGGATACCAGGATCGCGAGCTGCGCCCTTAATCTCCAATAAACCCTGCTCCATTTCTGGAACTTCGTTCTCAAATAACTTGATCAAAAAATCTGGGCAAGTACGTGAGAGCTCAATCTGTGGGCCACGGGCTTCACGATCTACTTTCAGGATGTAAGCACGAACACGGTCACCAGAACGTAAGTTTTCTTTAGGAATCATTTGATCGCGACGCAGCAAGGCTTCAACGCGACCAGATTCAATAATCAAACCATTTTTGTCAGCACGCTTTACGGTACCGGTCATGACTTTTTCGCCACGCTCAAGGTAGTCGTTCAGAATTTGCTCACGCTCAGCATCACGAATGCGTTGCAAGATCACTTGTTTAGCAGCTTGTGCGCCAATACGGCCAAAGGCTAAAGATTCAATTTGTTCTTCGATGTGTTCGCCAACTTCCATATCCGGAAATTGTTCAAGCGCTTCAAAATGCAGAATTTCTTTATCAGGCTCTTGGAGGCCAGCTTCATCAGGAACAACCAACCAACGACGGAAGGTTTCGTATTCACCAGACTCGCGATCAATCGCTACACGAATATCCACATCTTCTGTCGGATAACGTTTCTTGGTAGCTGATGCTAACGCCATCTCTAGCGCCTCAAACACAATTGCTTGATCTACGTTCTTTTCACGCGCTAAGGCGTCTGCCAACATGAGAACTTCTCGGCTCATGACTTTCTTCCTTTGAAATCAATAACAGGGACCAACCGAGTCTTTTCGACCTCGGCTAAAGAAAACTCCAATTGAGACTCAGCGCCATCGGCGCCTTCAAACAACAAACCAAATTTGGCATCAGGTGAATCCAACTCACCGCTCAGCAAACCTTGCAACACACCACGAAACTTCTTGCGATCGCTAGTGGCGACACGCAACTTCAAATCCACTTCCATTCCGGAGAAGCGCTTGTAATCAGCCGCTGACTTCACAGGGCGATCGAGACCAGGTGAAGAAATCTCTAGACGCTCAAAGGGAATGTTTTCAACTGGCAAGGTGTAGCTCAGTTGATGACTTACCTTTTCGCAATCCTGGACATTAATCAATCGCTCGTAATCCGGGTTTTCAATCGTGACACGCAGCAAACCTCCGGCTTCACGCTCGATATCGACTAGCGTGTACCCTAGATTTTCTACCTCCGCAGAAATAATCCGCTGATCCTTCACGAACACCCTTCAATCCAAAATGGCAAAAAAAAATGGGCTTCAAAGCCCATATTCTCGAAATTCAGAACAGGCCGACTTACGTTGATCGCAACATCAGTCGGTAACAACTCATAACAGCAGCAAACTGCTGTAAGAGCAAAATTATAGCCGATTTAGAGGAAAACTCATCAAAATCAGAAGCTTTCGATAGGATTTCGCGGTTTTCTAGGGCCTTTATTGAAGGGTTTACGCCCTTTTGGAGCCCCCCGTTTAGGGCCATTACCCGGGCTTTGGGGGCTTGCTGTTACAAAAGCAGACTGTCCGTGATGGACTTTCTTGCCTTTATTACGGTTCTGGCCTTGAGCTCCCTGGCCAGCACCTTGACCGCCCTGACCACCTGCGCCTGGACGCCCACCCTGGGTACGACCACGGAAAGGACCGCGCCCCTCGCTCGAACCACCACCGCTAGGTTTACCACCCCGACCTTGATGAGTAAGAGCGCCATGACCACTAGCCTGGGTTAAAGCATCCCGTGAACCCCAATAAGAAACCGAGGTTTGCATTGGATCTGGCTGAAAATCCCCGCTAGAAGCAGGATTACGATCTCGTCCATGAGACCCAGAAGCTGGGCCACGACCCTTATCTTGGGGTTGAGGCATTTTTAAGCCTGCAAACTTCATTAAGTTATAGATACCGCCGGCCTCAATCTCTTCCCATTTACCCCGTCTCAAACGTGGAGGTAATAAGAAAATGCCGTAACGCGTACGAATCAAACGAGAGACGACATGCCCGACTGCCTCAAACATGCGGCGTACTTCCCGGTTACGACCTTCCGTCAAAGCAACGTGGTACCAACGGTTCGCACCTTCCCCGCCACCCATAGAAAGTCGTAAGAATTTGGCTTGACCATCATCTAAAGTAATGCCACTCTTTAATTGAGCTGTGTTTTCTTGGCTCAAATCACCCAAAATACGGACAGCGTATTCGCGCTCAACACCGTAACGGGGATGCATCAAGCGATTAGCCAGCTCGCCTGAAGTAGTAAATAGCAATAGACCTTCAGTATTAAAGTCCAGACGCCCTACCGCAATCCAACGTCCTTGACGCGGCTTTGGCAAACGATCAAATACCGTTGGACGTCCCTCTGGATCGGACTGACTTACGATTTCGCCGGAAGGCTTGTGATACATGATCACGCGTGGCGGCTTAGTCTGAATCTTGCGATGTACTGGTTTGCCGTTAATGCGCACTTGATCAGTAGGTCCAATGCGCTGACCGATATGGGCTGGCAGTCCATTCACGGATACGCGCCCTTGAATAATTAAGTCTTCCATATCGCGACGTGAACCCATACCGACGTCAGCCAATACCTTATGCAACTTGACAGTATCTTCGTCGTCAGCTTCGTCATCTAAGCCATCTAAGTCTGACCAAACTTCATCACGCAAGCTGAGCGGCAAATCATCGATGTTGGCAAATTGCAAACTGCTCATCTCATCATCGCTAGGTGTATCGGCATCTTCGTCATGACGCACACGTTGTGCGCGACGCTCTGCACCAGTTTGATGAGAAATCTCATTCTCATTCACACCATCTGGATTTTTGACTTCAACTACTTCAGGCGCATCTAATGCAGCATCAAATTCTCCAGAGACTACTGAAGCAAACAAGGCTTCACTCTCTGCTGCATTCGGTGCTAGCTTGGCAGCTGATGGGTTAGCACCCTCGCGCCCGCCACCAGGCTCACCCTCGCGACGAGGCCGATCCTTATTAAATGGACGTTTCTTATTAAACGGCTTGCCTGCACCTGCACCCTGACGGCGAGGACGACGTTGACCGCCTTCGCGCCCCTCGCCTTTTGCAACCTCAGTATTGGGAGCAAACTCAGAGCTAGTAGAGTTATCCGATGTAGGTTTAATCGGAGATGAATCGTTTTCGTTATGACTTGTCATTAATAATTATTTTTGTTCGTCTGATTTTTCTTCAGACTCTGAAGTAACTTCTTCTACTTTACTTATTTCTTCGCTGATGGATTCTTCGTTTACTAACGCATCCTCTGTTGACTGAATGATGGGCTGACCGTGTTCATCTAACTCGATGACTGTCTCTACGGTTGCAGTAGAGTCAAACTCCATTACCGCCTGACCTAATTGCGCAGCTGCGGCCATCGGTGCAGCATCTTCTAACATTGGCAAGCTTTGTAAATTAGTAAGACTCAAATCATCTAAAAACTGTTTGGTGGTGGCATATAAACCTGGGCGACCGATGGTCTCTTTATGACCAATCACCTCAACCCAACCCCGATCTTCTAACTGCTTCATCACATTGCTGCTTACTGCAACGCCACGAATCTCTTCGATCTCACCGCGGGTCACTGGTTGACGGTAGGCAATGATCGCCAAAGTCTCCATCACCGCGCGAGAATACTTTGGCGGCTTTTCTGGAGTCAAGCGATCAAGATATTCACGCATTGCTAAGCGGCTCTGAAAACGCCAGCCTGTTGCAATGTGGACTAACTCCATGCCTTTGTCTTCCCAAGCCTTTTGAAGCTCTAAAAGAGCATCATCAACTTCGCCAGGGGCAATATCTTCGACAAATAAGCGCGTCAGATCAGCAACTGTGAGTGGTTCTTGCGCGCACAAGAGGGCTGTTTCAATTACGCGTTTATTGTGATCATCCATAAAATTCGGGCTATCAGGTAAGGACCTGATGAGACTATAAAAATGTACTTCAGTAATGGGTTGGTAGTTTTCTGGTGGCGCTATTTAGCTACAACGGGCAGTTGATCTCTGTAAATACACACTGGAGAACTACCCGCGCTGAAACGAAGTCTTTTTTTCGCTCACCTGCAACCATTATAAGGGAGGCTCAATACAATAGCTATATGCACGAAATTACAGCCACATCCCCTCTTTTATCCACCAAGGCCGACACAAGACGTCGTTTTCTGGGCTTAAGCCTATGTTTTGGGGCTCTCATTGGGGGTTCAAGCCTGAGCGGGTGCAGCCTAATGAGTAGTCGCAAGCCAGTCATTGGGCTTGTCTTGGGGGCAGGTGCCGCCCGAGGTTTTGCCCACGTGGGCGTCATTAAGGCATTAGAGGCACAAGGTATTCGGCCCGATATCGTGGTCGGCAGTAGTGCCGGAAGCGTTATTGCGGCACTACTTGCCTCTGGCGCCACTGGAAATGATCTCAATCGGCTTGCCTTAAATCTTGATGAGGCAACCATTGCCGACTGGGGCCTGCCTTTTGCGGGAAGGTTCGGAGGTCTGATTAAAGGGGATGCACTTCAAAACATGGTGAATCGTGAAGTACAAAATAAGTCTATCGAGCAAATGCGCATACCCCTAGGAATTGTGGCGACTGAACTGCAATCTGGCAAAGGTATCTTGTTTCGCTCTGGCAATACAGGTTTAGCGGTGCGGGCCTCCTGCAGCGTCCCAGGCGTATTCCAGCCCGCAGTCATCAGCGGCAAAGAATATGTGGACGGCGGCTTGGTTGCTCCAGTCCCTGTGAGCTATGCAAGGCAGATGGGTGCAACCATCATCATCGCGGTCAACATCTCATCAGAACCCGTTCATCAAGATGCCAGCGGAACCTTTGGTGTTATGCAACAAACGATATCCATCATGCAGCGAAGTATTAATCAGTATGAGCTCAAGAGCGCAGATATTGTGATCACGCCTCTTCTCAAACAAATGAGTAGCGGCGACTTCAAATCCAGAAATGCCGCCATCCTTGCTGGTGAGGTTGCGGCACAGGAGCAAATGGCGCTAATAAAAGAGAGGCTAAAGAGCTAGAAATACTCTAGCTAGAAGCCTATAGGCTACGAGATTTGCGTTTGAGTTTATTTACTTCATTTAACAACTCTTTACGCTCTGCGTCACCCAAGTTGTCACTGCCGTCGAGGCGGCGAGCACCATCAAAGCGCTTATCCCAGTAGAGGCTACCGAGATCGTCTACACGCACACTGGTACCCTTAGATGGGGAATGAATGAATTTATTGTCGCCAACATAAATGCCGACATGAGAGAAAGTTAAACGCATGGTGTTGAAAAACACTAAATCACCAGGCTGCAATTCTTCACGAGTAATCGGTTTGCCTACTCGGCTCATTTGAGTAGATTTGCGTGGCAATAAAAAACCTAGCTTATCTTTAAAAACATAGCCAACAAAACTACTGCCGTCCAAACCAGATTGCGGTAACTCTGCATCCCAGCGATAACGCACGCCAATCACTTCCATGGCGCGGTTAATTAATTCATCTGATTTAACGGTAACGGAATCTGCCAAACGATCTGACACACGAGCGAAGTAAGACTTACCCGCCTGAAACATGGTTTCTTTGGGAGCCTCCTTAGCAACTTCTGCAGGCAGGTCTTTTGCAGCATCAGCAATAGTATCCGAAGCTCGTGCAGGATTGGCAACCAATGTGATTGCAATCATTAAAGCGATTGGCAAGAGGTCTTTTTTAAGTGACATTCCTTCATTCTAACAAAGAAGGCCTCTTTCACCAAGTGCTAGCCCAAGAGCTAACTTATTGTTTTCAATGGAGTATTTACCATTATGGGGCGTAAATGCACCAATGTAGCGCCTTAGGGCGTCTATTTCAGGGAAGTCTTAGGTCAGTTCAGCGGCCGCAAACAACTCTTGGGTATAGCTCTGACGTGGGTGCTTAATGAGGGTCTCAGTATCACCAAACTCCACAACCCTCCCCCCTTTGAGCACCATCACCTCATGCGACATCGCCCGAATGACCGCCAAATCATGGCTAATTATCAAATAGGCTAAGTTGTATTTTTTCTGGAGCTCAGTTAGCAAAGCGAGCACCTGTTTTTGAATCGATACATCTAATGCTGAAGTTGGCTCATCTAATACCAGGATCTGCGGCTTCAGAATCAAAGCACGAGCGATCGCAATACGCTGCCTCTGACCGCCAGAGAATTCATGGGGATAACGTGTGAGGGCAGAACGATCAATTCCCACTTCTCGCAAAATATCCAAGACACGAGACTCACGCTCCGCCGCAGACAAATTCGGAAAGTGCACATCCAAACCCTCTGAAACAATTTGCATCACATTCATACGCGGAGAAAGTGAGCCAAACGGATCTTGAAAGATCACCTGCAAACTAGAGCGCATCGCTCGGCGCTCTAAGGGCTTTAACTTTTGCCAATCCTTACCCAATACATCGACTGTGCCAGTGGTTTCTGCTGCAGAATCACCCAACAAACCTAAAACCGCCATGCCTAAGGTAGTCTTACCTGAACCAGACTCACCAATCACGCCGATAGTCTGCCCCTGCTTTAGCTCAAAGCCAAGCTTACGCAAGACCTGATGACGTGGAGATTTTTTAAACCAAGAGGTCGACTCTGTGCCGGGATAAGAGACCGATAAGTTCTCTGTCTTTAATAAGACGGGTGCCAAAGGCATTACCGGCGCTAAATCGCGCGCTGGCACACTGTTGACTAAGGCTTTTGTATATGCGTTATCTGGATGCTCAAAGACTTGCTTTGTAGTTCCGACCTCCATCAAGTTGCCCTGATTGAGAACGGCAACGCGCTGAGCAAAATGCTTAACCAGGTTGAGATCATGTGTAATTAACAGGATTGCCATACCGCCATGATCTTTAGACTCTTCTTGCAACTCTTTGAGTAAATCCAAAATCTGTAGACGCAAGCTAACGTCCAAAGCAGTGGTAGGCTCATCTGCAATAAGTAATCTTGGCTTACACGCTAAGGCTATTGCAATCATGGCGCGTTGACGTTGTCCACCAGATAATTGGTGCGGATAAGAGTGGAAGCGCTTCTCTGGCTCAGGAATGCCAGTTTTCTTGAGCAATTCAATTGCAGCAGACATTCCGTCGGCCTTAGAGATCAGTGGCTCATAAATCTGCACCGCCTCCACAATCTGATTACCAATAGTAAATAAAGGATTGAGTGCAGTCATCGGCTCCTGAAACACCATCGCAATCTCACGACCCCGAATCTCACGAATAGCTTGTATTGGCAAATCCAGTAAATTCACTGAAGGGTTACTAGCATCTGAACTCTTGCCACTCCACAAAATTCGGCCGGATGTTTTTGCACCCTCAGGCTCAAGACGCAGAGGCGCTAGGGCAGTCAGCGTCTTACCTGAACCAGACTCCCCAACGAGCGCAACGCGCTCACCCACGCCGATCTCTAGATCCAGATGGCTCACGGCAAATTTTTCGCGCCGACCTGAACCAAATGAAATTGAGAAATCTTCATAGCGCAGTAAAGGAATTACTGATTTATTTGAATTAGCCTTTTCACTCATGAGCGACCCCCACTCATAGCGCCTGACTTACGAGAATCAAAAGCATCGCGTAAGGCTTCACCCATAAAAGTGAGCAAAAGTAAGGTGGCCACTAAAACAACAAAAGTCGATAGTGAAATCCACCACGCATCTAAATTACTTTTTCCTTGAGAGAGTAATTCACCCAGACTTGGCGTTCCTGGTGGCACACCTAAACCCAAGAAATCTAAACTGGTGAGAGACAAGATCGCCGCGCTCATTCTGAAGGGAAGAAAGGTAATGACGGGCGTCAAACTGTTCGGCAAAATATGACGGCGCATAATTTGTAGATTGGTTAAGCCCAATGCTCGGGCTGCACGAACGTACTCTAGTGCGCGATTGCGGAAGAACTCTGCACGCACGTAGTCAGATAAACCCATCCAACCAAATGCTGCCAGCAAAATAATCAAGAGCCAAATACTTGGGTTAAAGATAGAGGCAAAAATGATGAGTAGGTATAACTCTGGCATCGCCGACCAAATCTCAATCAAACGCTGAGAAACTAGATCGAACTTGCCACCAAAGAATCCCATTAAAGAGCCGGTAATGATGCCAACGCTGACACCAACAATGGTGAGCGCTAAGCCAAATAAAATCGATAGGCGAAAGCCATAAATTAAGCGCGATAAGACATCGCGCCCACGATCATCAGTGCCTAACCAGTTATCAAGCGATGGTGGTGCAGGATTAGGTGCTTTTGAGAAGTAATTGAGCGTCTCATAGCTATAAGGAATCGGTGGATAAATTGCCCAATTACCATTGCTGGTGATGTTGTGACGGATATCCGGATCTAAAAAATCGGTTGGCGTTGCGAAATCACCGCCAAAGACTCGCTCAGGCTGTGACTTCACAATCGGAAAATAGAATTTCTCTTCGTAGCGAACTATCCAAGGTTTGTCATTCGCAATCAGCTCGGCCCCCATGGAGAGACCGAATAGGATCATGAAAATCCAAAGGCTGGCATAACCCATGCGACTATTTTTAAAGCGATGCCAGCGACTCATGAGCCACCTCCCGCACCAAACTGGATGCGCGGATCAATGTAGACGTAGCAAAGATCCGAAATCAACTTTGTAAATAAACCAATCAGCGTGAAAAGATAAAGCGTTCCGAAAACCACTGGGTAGTCGCGTCGCATAACGGACTCGTAAGAGAGCAAACCGAGTCCATCTAAAGAAAATAGAGTTTCGATCAGCAACGAGCCTGTAAAGAAAGCGCCAATAAATGCTGCTGGAAATCCAGTCACCAAAGGAAGAAGTGCATTGCGGAACACATGCTTCCACAGCACTTGTTTTTCCGTGAGACCTTTAGCTCTCGCAGTCAATACATACTGTTTGCGAATCTCCTCTAAAAAGGAGTTCTTCGTCAGCATCGTGATCACCGCAAAGCTACCTAAAACTGAAGCGGTAATTGGTAAAACTAAATGCCACAAATAGTCCATTACCTTGCCCATCATGCTGAGCTCACTCCAGTTATCTGAAGTCAGTCCGCGTAGTGGAAAGATTTGCAAAAAACTGCCGCCGCCAAAGAGGACAAGGAGGAGTACTCCCAATACAAATCCTGGAATGGCATAACCGACCAAGATGAAGCTGCTAGTAACCGCATCAAAGCGAGAGCCATCGCGCACTGCTTTGGCAATGCCCAAAGGAATGGATACCAGGTAAGTAATAAAGAAGGTCCATAGACCAATACTGATCGATACCGGCAACTTAGAAACTACTAAGCCCCAGACACTTTCGTGCTGGTAATAGCTTTGACCTAAATCGAATCTGGCAAAACGCCCCAACATCATGAAATAACGCTCTACTGGCGGCTTATCAAATCCGTAGAGCGCTTTAACCTCTTCCAAACGTTGTGCATCGACACCTTGACGCCCGCGATAGCTTGCTCCAGCACCCGATGACTCTGATCCACCGGTTGCTCCAGCACCTTTGCCTTTTAATTCCAAGACCATCTGTTCTACTGGGCCGCCGGGTACAAATTGCACGACTGCAAAAGTCAAGGTCAGTACACCCAATAAGGTAGGGATCATCAGCAGAAGGCGTTTAAAGATATAGGCGCGCATTTGACCTTGCATTATTTAGCCTCCTCTTTCCACCAGTTTTGCATAATCCAAGGCTCCGCTGAGTAGTACAAGGGAGGCTCTGGGTAGCGCATCTCTTTGCGATAGGCAACCCGGTGCGTTGGGTTGTACCACTGTGGAATGACGTAATAACTATTCCAGAGTACGCGATCTAAGGCTCTCGTAGCGGCACGTAACTCCTCGCGATTTTGTGCTTTAGTAATTTCCTGAATCAATGCATCTACTACTGGCGACTGAATGCCAATGACATTATCTGATCCCTTTTCTTTGGCAGCCTGACTACCAAAGCGATCCCATAATTCATTACCAGGATTTTGCGAATCTGGGAAACGAACTGTTGTCATATCAAAATCAAATTCATCCATACGCTTTTGATGAAGAGCGAAGTCGCTAGTTCGAATATCTACCTGAACTCCCAACTTCTCTAGATTGCGCACGTAAGCAGAAATTACCCTCAGAAAGAATCCACCATTTTCCACCATCTCAAAACGAAATGGCTCACCCTTTTCATTACGCAATGCGCCATCGCGATACTGCCAGCCAGCATGCATCAATAGTTCGCGGGCTTTCTTTAAATTCTGACGTAGGCTGTCTGGTGACTTGGTAGATGGGGCTGGGGGCATTGGATTAAATACTGCATCAGGCACCCATTGCGGGTACTTTGTTTTTAAGGGTCTTAGCAGCTTTAGTTCTGCTTCAGTAGGCTTACGCGGCCCATCAAAATTCGCGCTCAAATCGCTATTCTGAAAATAGCTATTGATACGACTGTATTGATCATAAAAAATTTGGCGATTGAGCCATTCAAAATCCAAGGCGTAACCTAAGGCTTCACGCACTCGAGCATCCTTGAAGATTGGGCGACGAAGGTTCATCGCAAAACCCTGCATCCCTGCCCCGTTGTTATTGAGGAATGCCTTCCTCAATAGAGTGCCGTTATCAAACTTGGAACCCACATAACCCTTAGCCCAAATCTTGGCGCGGTATTCAACGATAGCGTCGAATTCACCTGCTTTGAAGGCCTCTAGACGAACAGCATCATCACTATAGAGTTTGTAAAGCACGCGATCAAAGTTATAAAAACCAACGCGGACATTTAAAGGCTTACTTAATTGATCGGCCCAATATTGCGGGTTTCGCTTATAGACAATGGATTTACCAGCTTTAAAGGATTCAATCAGGTAGGGCCCACTACCCAATGGCGTTTCAAAGGCAATCTTCTCAAAAGGAATGATCGTACCGTCCGGATTCTTTCCCCAGTTACGAGAAAAGATAGGGAGCGTTCCTGCCAAAATAGGTAATTCTGTGTTGTTGTTTTTGAAATCAAAACGCACTACTCGGTCTGATAACACAACCGCTTCTTTAATATCTGCGAAGGTAGTTCTATAGCGTGGATGCGCTTTACCACTCATTAATACATCAAAGCTATGTTTCACATCTGCAGCTAAGACTGGGCTACCATCAGAAAACTTTGCTTCAGTACGAATACGAAACGTTACCGACTTATGGTCTTGAGCAACAGCAATATCTTCAGCAAGCAAACCATAAATGCTTGATACCTCATCAGCACTTCCCTCGGCCAAAGATTCAAACATCAATTCAATTCCAGGCGCCGTTACACCCCGCAGAGTAAAAGGATTGAACTTATCAAAACTGGTTCTTTGCCCTGGGTTGGGTAAAGTGAGAGTGCCTCCCCTAGGGGCATGAGGATTCACGTAATCAAAATGGGCAAATCCTTCGGCATATTTAGGCTTGCCATACTGGGAAATCCCTTGAGCTGCCTGCGCTACATTGGCCCAAAGCCCCACTAGCATGGCTAGTAGCAAGAAATGGGCTATTTGGCGAATGGGGTTTAGGGTGGACATATATGCAACAATTGTAGATAGCTAATCATATTTGAAGTAAAGGAAACAACATGGGCTTTCTCTCCGGCAAAAAAATCCTGATTACCGGGCTTCTCTCTAACCGCTCTATTGCGTATGGTATTGCCAAGGCATGCCACCGCGAAGGGGCTGAACTGGCCTTTACCTACGTTGGTGAGCGCTTCAAAGACCGCATTGTCGATTTCGCTAAAGAATTCAATACCGAACTGATTTTTAACTGCGACGTTGGCAGCGATGAACAGATTTCCGCCCTTTTTAAGGATTTGGCTAAGACTTGGCCGCAATTTGATGGCTTTGTCCATGCGATTGGCTTTGCACCACGTGAAGCGATTGCTGGAGACTTTTTAGAAGGTCTTTCTCGCGAGGGCTTCAAAATCGCTCATGACATCTCGGCCTACAGCTTTCCGGCGATGGCAAAAGAAGCTTTGCCCATGTTGCGCGACAAATCTTCCTTGTTGACATTAACTTACCTCGGCAGCTTACGTAACGTTCCCAACTACAACACTATGGGACTTGCTAAGGCCTCACTTGAAGCCTCGGTACGCTACATCGCTGGCTCAGTCGGACCTAAAGGCATTCGCGCTAACGGAATCTCTGCTGGCCCGATTAAAACTTTGGCCGCTGCTGGCATTAAAGGGTTTGGCAAGATTTTGGAGGCAGTTGAACAAACTGCCCCCATGCGTCGCAATGTCACGATTGATGATGTTGGTAATACTGCCGCTTTCCTATTGTCTGATTTAGCAAACGGCATCACCGCTGAAATCATTTATGTCGATAACGGCTTTAGCCAAGTGGTTGGCGGCATGGAAGAACTTTGAACGTTCCACTACGCGAGGCCCTGAAGTTTTGGGCCAAACTGGGCTTCATTAGTTTTGGTGGGCCCGCTGGACAGATAGCCGTTCTGCATCAAGAGCTAGTTGAGAAGCGTCGCTGGATTTCTGAGCGGCGTTTTTTACATGCGCTCAACTATTGCATGCTGTTGCCCGGACCTGAGGCGCAGCAATTAGTTACCTACATCGGCTGGTTAATGCATCGTACTTGGGGTGGTGTTTTGGCTGGCACCCTCTTTGTTCTGCCCTCCCTCCTTATTTTGATCGGCTTATCTTGGATCTACCTCACCTTTGGGCAAGTGCCCTGGATTGCTGCCATCTTTTTTGGCATCAAACCTGCAGTCACTGCCATCGTCCTTCATGCAGCAGTTCGTATTGGTAAACGCACGCTTCATAATCAAGCACTACGTTGGATTGCAATCGGATCCTTTCTGGCGATCTTTGTTTTTAATTTGGCTTTCCCAATCATCGTTATCGTTGCTGCATTGATGGGCGTCTGGGGTGGCAAGCGCTACCCAGAATATTTTCAGCAAACTGCCACTCACGATAAATCAACAGCAGCACACGCTCCAGCATTAATTGATGATCACACCCCCACTCCAGAGCACGCTCAGTTTTCCAAAAAGAAGCTGGCGCTGCATAGTTCAGTTGTTCTCGCGCTCTGGTTAATTCCGTTTATTGCCCTAGCACTGATCTTTGGTTGGAAGACGCTCTACCCGCAAATTGCTTGGTTCTTTACTAAAGCTGCCTTCCTCACTTTTGGTGGTGCTTACGCAGTTCTACCCTACGTCTACCAAGGCGCAGTAGATCAATTTCATTGGCTTAGCGCAGGTCAGATGATGGATGGTTTAGCGCTTGGAGAAACCACTCCAGGACCACTCATCATGGTGGTGGCTTTTGTTGGATATCTGGCTGGCCATATTCAACATCTGATTGGGAATAGCAATCCGTTTTGGTTTGGCGTGCTTGGGGCTTGTGTTGCCACCTGGTTTACTTTTTTACCTTCTTTTTTCCTGGTACTAGTCGGCGGTCCACTCATTGAATCCACTCATGGCAAGCTGAGTTTTACTGCGCCCCTGACTGCCATCTCTGCAGCAGTGGTCGGCGTCATCGCCAATCTAGGTCTATTCTTTGCGTATCACGTCTTTTTTCCGCATGGTCTTGGTGGTTCAATCTCATGGATTTCGATTGTGATTACCTTGTTTGCAGGTTTAGCGCTCTTTAGGTATCAAAAAGGGGTGATTAGCGTGTTGATCGGTTCAGCTTTGGCTGGGCTTCTGAGTTATTTACTGACTACTTTATTGATCTAGCAAGGCTGTATTGGGGGCTGAAATTGGCATAATGGAACTTATGCGAATTGAACCCCAAACCATCACTCACCTCCAAGAATGGCTCGGTAAAACTGAGACCCTTCAAGACACTGTTACCGCAGCACCTGTCAGAGCTCTGTCAGCAACACTAGATCGGCCTGATCCCGCTCCAAATGACGGAACTTTTCTGCCAGAGTTATGGCATTGGCTCTATTTTTTACCTTGCGCTCTTCAATCAGAAATCGGTGCTGATGGTCATCCACAGCGTGGTGGCTTTTTACCCCCCGTCCCATTGCCGCGTCGCATGTGGGCCGGCAGTCGAATTGAGTGGTTAGCACCTCTAGCAGTTGGCGATGAAATCGAGCGCACCTCCAAAATTGAATCCGTTACACATAAAGCGGGTCGCACTGGCGATCTCATCTTTGTATTGGTCAAACATAACATCTCCAATCAAAATGGCTTAGCTTTAGTTGAAGAGCATGACATCGTGTATCGCGACGCTCCCGGACCAGACGATAAGCCAGTGGCACCAACACCAGCTCCTACTGGAGCCACTTGGTCCAAAACAATTACTCCTGATGATGTTTTATTGTTTCGTTACTCAGCACTGACATTTAATGGTCATCGCATTCATTACGATCGCAAATACGTCACTGAAGTTGAGGGCTACCCCGGCTTAATTGTTCACGGTCCTTTAATTGCAACTTTATTAGTCGATCTTGTGCGTCAGAGTATTCTCAATTGCAAACTAAAAAGCTTTGAGTTCCGTGCCATTCGCCCTACTTTTGATATCAATGTATTTAAGGTAAGTGCCAAGCCCGATCTAGAGAAAGATCCTTCCGGAAAAACAATCTCCATTTGGGCCGAAGATCACGAAGGCTGGCTCACCATGCAAGCCACTGCAGTTTTAGCTTAGGAAATTTTGACTTAATGACTACTCCACACTTATCTAAAACCTTAGCGACATTTGCTTCCGAATTAAAGCTTAGTGATATTCCCCCAGAGGTGATTGCACGCACCGAAGATTTACTAGTGGATTGGTTTGGCTCTGCCATTGCTGGTAAAGGTTCACGCCCAGTAGAAACGATGACGCAGTTTGCGCAAAACATGGGTGGCTTTAATATCGCCAATCCTGGTTCCGCTGAAATTCTGATTAGCCGCAAGAGCTCGAGCCCTTTTTTAGCGACACTCGCTAATGCTGCAGCATCACATATAGCCGAGCAAGATGATGTTCATAATGGCTCTGTCTTTCATCCAGGCACCGTGGTATTTCCTGCGGCATTAGCAACGGCGCAAACGATTGGTGCCTCAGGCGAAGATCTTCTGGTAGCTGCTGTTGCTGGCTATGAAGTCGGCATTCGGGTTGGAGAATTTCTAGGTCGTTCACACTACAAAACATTTCACACTACAGGTACAGCGGGTACTTTAGCTGCAGCCGCTGCAGTGGGTCATCTACTGAAACTAAACCCCACTCAAATGTTGCACGCCTTTGGTTCAGCAGGCACCCAGTCCGCTGGCCTTTGGGAATTTCTGCGCGATGCCGCCGACTCTAAGCAGTTACATACTGCACACGCTGCCTCTACTGGTTTGATGTCTGCCTACTTAGCGCAATCGGGCTTTACTGGTGCCGAACATATTTTGGAAGGCAAACAAGGTTTAGCTGCTGGTATGTCAAGCGATGCAGATCCTAGCAAGTTGATTGATCGATTGGGCAGCCGCTGGACTATTGCTGAGACGAGCTTTAAATATCACGCCTCATGCCGTCATACTCACCCTGCAGCAGATGCCTTGTTACAAGTCATGCTTGCACATCACCTCAAGCCTAGCGATATCGCCAAAGTAGAAACCTTGGTTCATCAGGGCGCAATCGATGTGCTTGGCCCAGTAACTGATCCTACGACTGTGCACCAATCCAAGTTTTCCATGGGAACTGTATTAGCCCTGATTGCTCACTATCAATTTGCAGGTCTACAAGAATTTGATCACCACTTTCATGATCAAGCCATTTGCGCATTCCGTGATCGTGTCACGATGATCCTTGATCCCGAAGTTGATGGCGCCTACCCTCAGCGCTGGATTGGCAAAGTCAAAGTCTATCTAAACAGTGGCGAAGTTTTAGAAGGTCGCGTAGACGAACCCAAAGGCGATCCTGGTAATACTCTGAGTCGCGCTGAAATTACCGATAAGGCCATGCGCCTTGCTGCATTTAGTGGCGGCGCAAGCCCAACTGAGATGAGCGCTGCTATTGAGCACTTGTGGAATATCAGCAAGGAGTCCAAGATAGGTATGTTGATCTCCTAAATCACTTTGCTGATTTTTTTGCCTCATATTTAATAAAGCCACAAACATGAATCCACTTGATACACCTATCGGCTTTAGCAGTACTTTCTTATTCGTTCCGGGGACGCGCCCAGAGCGATTTACTAAAGCACTTGATAGTGGTGCCGATGGCGTCATCATCGATTTAGAAGATGCTGTTGCCCATGAAGATAAAGAATCTGCTCGTGCAGCAATACGAGCGGCTTGGTCCTCATTCACCACAGAACAAAAAAAGCGTCTGATTATTCGCTCAAATTCTCCTGGCAGTCATTTTTATGCGGCAGACCTGATCTTGGTCCAAGAGTTAGATGCTGCTTGCTTACTTATTCCAAAAAGTGAATCCCTCGATCAAATTAATGGTGCAGCACAAATCCTGCCAAACACAGCCATCATTCCGATGATTGAGACTGCCATCGGTCTTGATCGCCTCAATGAAATCGCAACTTCTGAACAAGTATTACGCTTAGCCTTAGGCAACATCGATTTACAAGCAGACCTAGGCATGGTTTGTGATGCACAAGAAACTGAACTGCAAACTGCGCGCTTTCAGATTGTGTTGGCCTCACGTTTGGCCCAAATTGCCCCTCCAATTGATGGGGTTACCCCATCTACTGACAATATTGAGCGCATCACCGATGATGCAGAGCGCGCCAAAAGAATGGGCTTTGGTGGCAAGTTGTGCATTCATCCAAAACAGGTTTCTCTGGTGAAGGATTCCTTTATGCCTACTGATGCAGAGGTTTCTTGGGCTCATCGAGTCATCGAGGCTGACAAGGTATCAAAAGGAGGCGCAGTCAAATTAGATGGCCGCATGATTGACCGTCCAGTTGTTCTACTGGCCCAAAGAACTCTAGCGATTGCTGGTAAACCCTAAAGCCGATAGCATTTAATAGTGGCAAAATTAGTCAGCATCAAACAATAACGGAGACTTAAATGAAATTCAAGAAAACCCTCTTTGCTGGAATTGCTGCAGTTGTCAGCGCCAGCACTTTATTGGGCAGTAACATTGCATCTGCTCAAAAGGATTGGCCTACAAAATCAGTTCAATTGGTTGTTCCATTTGCTGCTGGCGGCCCAACTGACACTATCGCACGCTTAATTGCAGTGCCAATGGGTCAGTCTTTAGGTCAGACCGTTGTAGTTGAGAACGTGCCTGGTGCTGGCGGCACAATTGCTTCCACTAAAGTAGCCCGCGCAGCTCCAGACGGCTACACCATCTATATTCATCACATGGGGATGGCTACAGCAAATGCGCTGTACGACAAGCTCCCATATGACCCAATGACAAGCTTTGAGTACATCGGCCAAGTTGCTGACGTGCCAATGGTATTGCTCGGTAAGAAAGATTTGCCAGCTAATAACTTCAAAGAGCTTGAGGCTTACATTAAAGCTAACGGTTCAAAAGTAACGATGGCTAATGCAGGTCCAGGCGCTGTGTCACAGCTCTGCGGTTTGCTATTTCAAAGTCGCATGGGTGTTCGCTTGACTAATATTCCTTACAAGGGAACTGGTCCTGCTTTAACTGACCTCCTGGGTGGTCAAGTTGACCTCTTGTGCGATCAAACAACACAAACAATTCCTTACATCAAGGATGGTCGTGTGAAAGCATTTGGCACAACCACGATGAAGCGCTTGCCTGCAATTCCTAACGTTCCTACCTTGAACGAACAAGGCCTCAAAGGCTTTGAAGTCAAAGTGTGGCATGGTGTGTATGCTCCAAAAGGCACTCCACAGCCAGTTCTGGACAAGATCAATGCTGCACTCAAGAAAGCATTGAATACTCCTGATGTGAAGAAGCGTTTGGAAGATGCCAATATTGATATCGTACCTGCAGAGAAGATTTCTGCAAAAGGTCTCAGAGAACACCTTGATAGAGAAATCAACGTTTGGGGTCCAGTCATTCGTAAAGCCAATATTCCAGATTAATTCCGGAATAGCGGTAAACAAAAAAGCCAGCGAATATCTGCTGGCTTTTTTGTTATCTAAAATTAACTAATGTACTGATGTGCTGATGCACCGATTAACTAACTCGCTACTTAACCCACCCTAAACAGGTAACTTGATTAGGCTCTTTCGCGACGCTTCTGATAAATCGCATTCGGGATTGCCAGCAGAGCCCAAATAGCTAAGAAGGGATCTAAGAGGTAGTCCCAGAGATTTGCGGATTCATGCCAATGAACTGCCCACGCAATGATCGCAAAGGACAGGATCCAAACGCACTTAGTCCAGCCAGCAAGGCCGCAAACTATAGCAAAGAAGATAGTAGCGGTTAAAAGGCCAATGGAGCCGTAACCCCAAGCATAGGGATCGAGCATGCCAAGACCCAGCGCCAAGGGGTAAAACGCAATTGCAATCAATGCCACTGGCACTTTAAATCCTAGCGACGTCTTTTTAGCAGCAGGAAGTATGGAACTCCAAAGCAAAAGCATAGTCACAATACTGAATTCACCAGTCACTCCGCGCACGTAGGCAGACAAAGGCAATTCAAGCGACATCCCCAGTGGCCAGAAAAAAAGATTTACCAGCAAGGCAACTGCGACTAGACGAACCACAAATGGAATCTCTCTTGAGGAAAGTTTTTGCGACAAAATAATCAGGACTACCGCACAAGTAAGCGACATCTCTAGAAGAGCGATCAGTTGTAAATAAGGAGTCATCATTGCGCTTCCTTTGCCTGAAGACTGCTGACGGCATACTTAAACCAGGTAGCTGGAAAATATACATGCTTAATCTTTGTTCTATTCCAGGTATAGGTAAGATGCGCATCGTCACCATTTGCAGAAATCAAGTAAGGATAGGAAAATTCTCGATGCTGATCATTGAGTAAAGATTCATCATCTTCGAGCACCTGCACTACCCGCCATTGAGGGGATCTGGGCTCACGCATGACCATCACCAATCGATAGCGCGCAGCCTCGATATTATTCAGCACCATCAATCTTGTGCCATTCGCTAAAGTGAGTGCAGCAAGCGCTGAATTGGGATTTGGAATCTCAAGATCTTTTGTTACTGCCCAAGTTTGTCCAGCATCCTTGGTTTCACTTACAGGAATTTGCTTTGGCTGAGAACTGGGTCGAGTTTGGCGAAAGAAAGCCTCTGCTTCTTGTGGGCCATTAGTAAAAACTACCGGCTGAATTGCATCCCTACCTGAACTCATGCGTCGCTTATCAATCACCTGACTCGCATCGACTCTGAGAAGCTCGCCAAAGCGACCAATCCACTCGTGATATGCCGGTAAACCCAGTCGCCCATCTATAAATGCCATGGCTGGTGACTTTACTAAGGTGCTCAGATTAATCAGCGGGGAGCTGATTAGGCGCTGCGGTCGATCCCAAGTCAAACCTTCATCATCAGAAATCATTGAAGAAATTGAACTACCAGCCCAACCCCCAATAGAAACTGTGACAAAAAATAATTGCATCCGGCCATCTGCCATTCTGGCCGGAACAGGATTGCCCAATTTAGCAATGTAGCGAGATAAGCCTTTTTCAGCGCTAACGCGATCCACTACAACTGTTGGGACACTCCAACGAGATGCCTGCGTATCAAAAACAGATGTATTAATCACTACGTCTGGAGCACCTTCTCGACTACCCGCAAACCAGAAGGCTCTCACCGCACCATCCTTTAGTGCAATTAAAGAGGCAGCATGTACTGAGGGAGCTCCAGTGTCAGGTAACCAATCTGTCCGCAGACTCGGCTGTGCGGGCTTTACTGACGTTGCGCTTTTCAGTACCTTTGACTGCTTAGCGCCCCCGCTGAGCTCTGATGAATCATCAAATTGATTTACATGATTAATTGAGTAATTACTTGCAAACGGCGCCCATACCGGGCGACTGTCAATGTGGAGATAACCCAGCACCGAGGCCAGCAATAAAAAACAAAAGGCAATTACCCGACTCATCGACAAGCATCCTTACCTACTAATGGCAATGTAATAGTCGCAGGAGTAGCAATTAAATATTCATTCACAAACAAGTGTTCTCCGATATGACCCCTGAGTATCGCCTGAATTTCTGCATCAGAATGGCGCGCTCGCATCTCCATCCGCTTACCCACTATTTTGCAAGAATCACATAGCGCGGGTTCCTCACCAATCGCTGACTGCACTGCTACCAGCGGATAATTTTTAGTCAGCAAATCAATTTGACTCGCATCCTTTGCAAAATAGCCATGCAATATTGCTCCAGGCAATAAGAGTCGATACTCTTCATCCTTGGCGCGATAGTCGCAAGGCACCCAAACATCTTTTCCGGCAAGGCCTTGAATAGTCGCTTGCGAGTACCGACCTAAAGTACCCTCGAGCGGTGATAAGCCACTGGTAAGTGCGCAATAGCAAAGAAAGCAAGACGCCAAAGCGATTACCTTAGTAAGCTCTCGATTAAATAGGCCAAGCAACACTAGAGCCATCGCGGCTCCCATAAAAATCCAATGCCAAGGGGAGTAACTCCAGATACCTGACTGACCCAGGAAGTTTGACAGTTGTAAACTACCGCCCACCCAAACAAGCGCGGTAAGTAACAGCAACTGAAGTAGCAATGCAATCCTAAATCCCCAGAAGGGCAATCGATCCCAATACAGTGCGATCACGGCAGCAAATGCCGGCATCACTGGAAGTAGATAACGCCCAGAGCGCTGACTTGGCAAACTAAAGACAATGAAAAAGGCTAAGACCAAGAGCAGCAAAATACTCTCTTCAAGAGACATAAAACGCCGCTCTCGCCAACATTGAATTAATGCAGAAATCAACACAAAAGTAAAGAGTCCAGCATTGGCTAAGGTCGTTAAAGCCAGCATCCAAACACTATCACCGCCTCGTACTAGATCTAATAAATAGTTGGAGCTACGCGCTTCAAACTTACCGGCATTCTCACCCAGAACAAATTCTTTCCAAACCGCTTCAGGGAAAGGATCCAGCACAAACCAAAGTGCAAATACACCTAAAGCTAGAACAGCAATCAATAAGACTTTATAAAGGTCTTGCAATAAGACCTTAGGGATACTCCATTCACGCCAGCGCCAGTAGAACAAGCCCAAAGCAAATGCGGCAGGAACAATATAGGCAAAGGATTTTGACAGCAAAGCCATACCAAAAGAGGCACCTGCCAACACGGGAAATAAAAGCTTCGATTCAAAAGCGGCTCTACCCCAATGCAGCAGCGCAAAGAAAGGCAGGCTTAGCCAAAACACTTCGGGGGGATCCGTTAAGAACGGACGACCATAGCGGTAAGTTGCAAAAAAGGAGAGCCATACTAAAGCCGCCAATAAGCCAGTCTGCATTCTTCCGCTAAAACGAGATACGGCCAAAAATAAGAAAAGTGCGGTTAAGCCGGTATATACAACACTGGGCCAACGCAGTGCGAAGAGTGTCCAGTCGCTTCCCCAGCTGGTACTAGCGATGCCCTCCCAAAATACCAAAGGAGGCTTCGTATTTTTAATGCCGTCCATCTCCGATTGAAGAGGTAGCCAAGCGCCAGAATCGGCTGTCATTCGGACGATATGCATATAAGGGTACTCGTCCCCATTCTTCGGAGCAAAGCGACTATCTAAACCATATAGATAGGTAAATACACCTAGAAGTAGGATGAAAATAGCATTTCGGTAGGTAAATGAGCCTCGCATATTGCTAGTTTATAGGTCTCGGGGTGGAATACTAGAAACTAGCAAGGTCAATGCCCTCTTTTTTGGTTCTGAGCTTATTGAAAATCAATCTAAGTAAAACCACTAATCCCACCCCTATCTGATTAAGATAGAGTTCATCAGCAGTATCCCAAGAACAGATGTCTGTAAGACGGAGATGATCCCTATGCAAATGAAGTACTTAAAACCCATTTTGGTGACTAGCGCCCTCATTAGTCTGAACCAGTGGAGCGGACTTAGCTTCGCCCAAACCGCTGATCAACTATATAAACGTGGACTTGCTGCTACCTGTGCCAATTGCCACGGCACAGATGGCAAAGGCGTTGTGGATGGTGGCATGCCGCTAATTAATAATCTCACTAGCGCGCAAATGCTGGAGAAATTAAAGGCCTACAAGTCTGGAGCATTAGAGGGCACCATCATGCCTCAGCTAGCTAAAGGCTATTCCGACGAACAACTCACCACTATTGCCAATCAACTTGGCAAGAAACAATAAGGAGGCGCCATGGATCGTCGACATTTTATAGGTCAGAGCGCTGCAGCAGTGGGTTTGCTTGCAGGACTCTCAAGCCACACTAAAGCAGCTAATTTACAAAAAGCAGAAATCTTAGTCATTGGTGGCGGATATGGTGGCGCTACCGCTGCTAAATATTTGCGACTCTTGTCTAATAACACTGCCAGAGTAACCCTGATTGAGCCCAATACATCTTTTGTGTCCTGCCCAATGTCTAATTTGGTTATCGGTGGCTCACGTACGATCGCTGAAATTACTTCACCGTATGACACTCTGAGCAAGCGCCATGGCATCAAGATTATTCAAGATAGCGTCAGCAGCATTGATCCAGATAAAAAGACAGTGATACTCTCTTCTGGAAAAACTTTACGCTATGACAAAGCCATTATGTCCCCCGGCGTCTCAATGAACTTCAAAAGCGTTGAAGGCCTTGCACAAGCTAATAAAGATGGCGTAACACTACAGGCTTGGAAAGCTGGTCCAGAGACGGTTGCCTTGCACAAGCAGCTCGCTGCTATGCGTGAAGGTGGCACTTTTGCAATCAGCATTCCAGAAGCACCTTATCGCTGCCCTCCTGGACCCTATGAGCGTGCATGTCAGGTAGCAAACTATCTTCAGCAACACAATCCTAAGGGCAAGGTATTGGTTTTAGATGCCAACCAAGATGTGGTTTCTAAAGGAGCCTTGTTCAAAAAAGTTTGGGCTGAGCAATACGCTGGAATGATTGAGTACCGTCCAAAGAGCAATGTCATTGGCGTTGATGCGAAAACCAAAACCCTCAAACTCGAAGTTGAGGATGACGTGAAGGCTGACGTATTAAATATTTTGCCGCAAATGGCTGCAGGTGAAATCGCTATTAAAACTGGATTGGCTAATTCCAATGGTCGCTGGGCGAATGTCAACTTCCTCAACTTTGAATCAACAGCACGTAAAGATATTCATGTGCTAGGTGACGCAATTCAGATTGCACCCTTAATGCCCAAATCGGGACACATGGCCAATCAACATGCCAAAGTCGCAGCAGCAGCAATCGTTGCAGAATTAAATGGCTGGGAAATCAATCCTGCACCTGTGCTCACTAATACCTGCTACAGCTTTGTGAATAACCGAGAAGTAGTCCACGTTGCTAGTGTCCATCAATACAATGCCGCTGAAAAAACTTTCAAGACTGTTCCGGGCTCTGGAGGTTTATCACCAGCACCTTCTATTCTGGAGGGTATTTATGCTTGGGGCTGGGCGCATAATATCTGGGCGGATAGTTTGGGTTAAAAAGTATTTACGCTCATTAAAAAAGAGGCCTCGGCCTCTTTTTTAACTTCTATAGCGATTTTGATGACCGCGCTCAAACTATACGCCAACAGCACTCTCCTGAGATTGATATGGATGCACACCCCGATTGAGGCAGTTGCGGACATAGTCTATGCTGGAACGCAAGGCATAGTAATCACTAGACATACTTTGGAAAACTTCTAACTGTAATGCCTGATACTCCAGTAAATCTAACTTCTTTAGATATTCATCTTTCACTTCCGGCAGAAAGTTTTCAGTGAGTTCTCGCTCGTAGCTCTTAAGAGTGCCATACAACTTATCGATTTTTCGCTTCATGCGCTTATTACGATAGCCCGGCAAAGTCAGTAAGACAGGATATGCCACAGCACAAAATGGCAGTAATACAAAAATCAAGCGATTGATCAGCTCTGCCAACCAAAAAGGGAAATAAAGCATTAATAATGGCGAGCCATTTTTTTCGTAATGCAAAGCTACAGAACTTTGTGGGAGCCCTGTATTTTTAAAGGAAGGAAATTCGCCACTATCCGCAAAAAAACTAGCTTTACCGTTAATCTCGCGTGCAGCCTCTAAAAATAAAAATTGTAGTGCCGGATGCATTCTGTCATCAATCAGTAAATTCGTGGTTGAGGCCATCAACTTAATATCTCTAGAAGGAAAGTTCCGCGCTAAGCTAAATGCACCTGCAGGGACATCCAGAATTTGCATATATGGCAGCAACCGCGCATATGCCTCAGCTCGATCAAAGGCAACTAAATGTAAGCTGGGGTCCTTTAGTAATTTCTGGACATTCGGAGCCTCATAAGCATCCACAATGAATGCCGCATCGATCTCGCCTTTTTGTAAAGCTTCAACTGATTGAGTGCTTGAGAGATTTAAAAAATGAGCTCCTTCCTCAAAGCCATTCGCCTTCAGGATATGCATTGCTTGAGCATGAGTGCCGCTACCCTTCAAACCAACCGACATTCTGGAGTTCAGAAAGAAACTGGCGCGAGCTTTAATAGCCTGAAAATCATCTACCTTAATCTCTGGGCCACGATAAAAAAGCCAAATTGGGTCATATGAAATCGTGCCAAGGGATTCAACCCCAGTAACCTCATGAGGATTGAACGCGCCTGCTTGTACGAAGGCAGCCTGAATTGGATCTTTGCGATCAACCAAGTGCGCCACATTTTCCTCAGCACCTTTTGTAGGGAGTAATTCAAGAGTAATGCTTTTTTATCAAAAAAAGCAGCGTACTTTTTTCCCAAAACATCGTAGGAGCCGCCAGGCTGGCCAGTTGCCATCACCACATGTCTTGGTGGCGGTGGATCGGCGTACCACCACACTCCGAGTAAGGCCACTAAGAGAACAGCCAAGATAGGCCAAGCCTCTTTCAGGAACTGAGAAAAATCATTCCACTTTTCCTGAACGGTCTCGTATAGCCCGAGATAAGTTTCTTTAATGTCTTGTTTGATACTTCCCATAAAAAACCAATCAGCAAATATGTGAAAAGCTAATGATAATGTGCTTATTACCCTCCAGAAAAGACTCTGCTCATGCAAACCCTCCGAAAAGCTCAAGACCGCGGCTATGCCGATCATGGCTGGCTTAAAAGCTTCCATTCCTTCTCTTTTGCTGGCTATCACGATCCCCAATTTATGGGCTGGGGCAATCTAAGAGTAATTAATGAGGATCGGGTTGCCGCAGGCATGGGTTTTGGCAAGCATGGCCACCGCAATATGGAAATCATCAGCTATGTTTTGTCTGGGCAATTAGCGCATGAAGACAGCATGGGAAATATCAAAGGTATTCCGCCGGGTGATGTTCAACGCATGAGTGCGGGAACTGGAGTCACCCATAGCGAGTTCAATCACGCTAAGGATCAGACTACCCACTTCCTACAAATTTGGATAGAACCTAATGTCATGGAGATCCCACCAAGCTACGAGCAAAAATCTATTCCAACCTCAGCAAAGCAAAACAAGCTCTGCTTAATTGCCTCGCCGGATGGATTAGGAGATGCTATCAAAATTCATGCAGATGCTCGGGTATATGCCGGCCTTTTTAATGGCCACCAGACTCAAAAATTGGATCTAGATTTACAGCGCAAGGCCTATGTACATCTGATAAGAGGCTCTCTACATGTCAACGATATACTTTTATCAAGTGGAGATGCACTACTAATAGAGAATGAAAGTAGCTTACTTTTTGGTGATGGCAAAGATGCTGAGGTCTTGGTGTTCGATCTCAGCAGTGAATAAAAAAGGGTATCGACTGAAGTCAATACCCTTGTAATTAAGCTAATTGAAATTAATCTAGCTTAATTTTTGCTTTTTCAATTACTACTTTCCATCTGGCAATATCAGAGACATATAAATCGGTAAATTGCTGAGTAGTCATCGGTGCAATTTGCACCCCCGCCTTTATAAAACGCTCTTTCATCTCTGGAGTCTCTAGAATTTTCAAGATTGTCTTACTGAGAGTGTTGATAATGGCAGGAGGCGTTCCTGCTGGAACAAACATGCCTTGCCACAAAGCCATTTCGTAACCCTTTACGCCAGCCTCTTGGATAGTAACTAGTTCGGGAGCTCCACTAAATCGATTCTTACTGGTTACAGCAAGTGCATTGACTTTTTCACCCTTATATAAAGGTAGCCCTACTGGCATACCCGCAAAGTAAAAATCAATTTGACCGCCGACTAAATCGGTTGCAGCTGGTGATCCACCCTTATATGGAATATGAATCGCTTGAGTGCCAGTAGTTGCGAGAAATAGCTCCCCAGCCATATGGTCGGAGTTACCAATACCAGAGGAGCCAAAGCTCATCTTTCCAGGATCAGCTCGGAGCATAGAAATTAAATCAGCTACATTTTTAGCCTTCGAATTGGTATTCACAATCAAGATATGCGGGGTAGCTGCTACTCCAACAACAGGAATCAAATCTTTTTGACCATTAAAAGGCAGTTTTGGGTTTGCAGCTACGTTAATTGCTAAGCCATTTTGGGCAAATAGCACGGTGTAACCATCTGGAGCGCTTTTGGCAACCGCATCCGCTGCCAAGCTACCTGCAGCACCACCTCTATTTTCCACGATGACTGATTGCTTTAAGGCAATACTGAGCTCATTGGCCACCATTCTTCCAACAATGTCAGTTGAGCTTCCCGGGGCATACCCAACCAACATTTTGATTGGTTTATCTGGGTAGGATGCAAACGCCGTTCCCAAAACTAATGGCAATACTAAAGAACCTAACACTATTTTTTTAATTGATTTTTTAATCATTGTTGTCTCCTCCGGTAAGTTATAAATCTAATGCTGCAATACCGCACTCTTTGGCGCAGTTATTCAATGACTCTTGTAATTCGCTTGAGATCGGAATGCCATGCGAAAGTCGCTCTGCCATCACTCTTGCAGCACCATCGCCGGGCACTCGAATTTGATTCACGCCTGGCAATCTAGAGGAGGCCTTTAAATCATCGACCAACGCAATCACGCGGGTAATAAATTGCTCCTGATCCCCAAAAGCGCTTGGATCAACTGCGATGATTGTTTGACCAGTATTAGTAATTAGATCATGATGAGCATTAAAGTCAATCGTGCCTTTGCCAACTGCAGCATTATTGAGCGCACCCGCAAGAAGACCAATCATGACAGCCAAACCATATCCCTTGTAACCTCCGATAGGAAGCAATGATCCCTCACTTGATTTTTGCGGGTCAGTAATGGGTTGTCCTTGTCGATCGATCATCCAAGTATCAGGAATAGACTCACCCTTTTGGGCTGCAAGCTTTACCTTACCGTAAGCAGCGACTGTGGTGGCAATATCCAAGAGAACGATTGGCTTATCTCCAGAAGGAACTGCAATAGCAATCGGATTGGTGGATAACAATAAGTCAATGCCGCCCCACGGTGCCATGTGATTAGCATTACCAACCGCCATATAGATTCCGATATATCCTTGCTCGGCTAACTTTCTGACATATACAGATGCCGCACCAGAATGATTTCCATAGTGACTACCAACCCAACAAACGCTGTGTTGCCTTACTTTTTCTATTGCAACATCAACTGCCTTGTTCATTACCAAATGCCCCAAGGCATTATCACCATTGATCAAAGCAGTTGCACCCTGCTCACGTTCAATCTCAATATTGGGACTCAAATTAATACCGCCAGCCCGAATCCGCTTGATGTAAGCGGGCAATCTGAAAATTCCGTGACCATCAGCGCCAACGAGGTCTGACTGGATCATCAGTTGGGCTACAAGCGTGGCATCCGCCAAAGGCACCTGGTTAGCGTGCAATGCTTGTGCAATAAATGCCTCGGCCTTAGTTGTAGCTAAATATTTCATGTTTGTTCTTGTGATTTAATTCCCAGCATCACTCTTAAATTCCATTTTGTAAGTGTATCTATTGTGAGGATGATAGGTGAAGGTTACTTCAAAAAGCTTATCCTGATTATCAAAGTAACGCCGAACAATGACTAAACAAGGGGCATGCACCTTTAACCCAAGCTTCTTTGCAATATCAGTAGACACGTCGATGGCATAAACATCAACTTCAGCTCGATCAATTCGAGTGCCATACTTTTTCTCGATCTGCTCGAACACCATCACTTGACTATGCTCGGGCTCCGATGTCAAGGATGAAAATTGCGGAAGAATATATATATCAGTCCAAGCAATCACTTCCTCGGTATCTCGCTGCTTTCGAATAGCTCCAATGTGATACCAAGAGGATCCGACTGCATCGCCAATCATTTCGCTGAGCGGTTTATCGAGCTCAATAAATTCTTCAATGGTGTTTTGTCGATAGGTATTTCTTGGATAACTCAAAATATCCACAGGGGAATTAAAGCTTTGGGTAAATCTCCTCACCTTGCGCCTAGAGATCACCTGAGTGGGCGCTCCTTGACGACGTAAGACCATGCCATCCCGCTCTAGAGTTTGAAGAGCATGTCTTAGGGTATGGCGACTTGCAGTGAAACTTTTACAAAGTACTGCTTCAGATGGCAAGTGAGAACCTACCGCCCAATCGCCCTCATAAATACGCTGAGCCAGCGCATTTGCTAAGGTTTTATAGAGCGGTAGAGATTCTTTCAACTTAGGATAGGCCAAACATCTTTTTGCCAGCTACAGGCAATCGTGCTTTCAAGATATCACCAGAGAGAGATTCAGTGATGTACAAATCCCGATTATCCTCGCCACCAAAACACATGTTTGCTAGGTGATGGTGGTGTGGATTGTCTGAATAGATCAAATGTGTCGGGAGCATATTGCTATCAAATCTCCAGATACCAACGCCTAAGTGGCAAACGAGCAAACCATTTTCAGAATCCATCTCAATACCATCAGGTCCGGCAACGCCACCTGTTAACTGAATTGCAACGCCCGTTTTAGAAACAGAACCATCCGCCATCAGTGGTAAACGCCAGATTTGCTGAGATCTGGTTGCCGCAACGAATACATGCTTTTCTTGAGTATTTAAGGTGATGCCATTAGGACTCGGTACGTTAATAGCCAAACGATCTAATTGACCATTGGCACGCAATCGAAATACTCTGCCTGTTGGATCTGCAATTCCAGTTTGACCCTGATCGGTAAAGTACAGGTCGCCATTGGAGGCAAAGTGCAAATCATTCAAGCCCTTGAAGTTTTCGCTATACATGGATCCAAGAATTGTTTCTACTTTTCCAGTTTTAGGATCGAGGGCCAATAAACCTAGCTTGTAATCACAAATGAACGCACGGCCATCTTTATGAAATTTCAATCCATTCGGCCAGCCATCAAATTGCGTTACCAAATCCCAATCACCCTTCGGCGTAATTCTGAAGACTCGTCCAAAAGGGATATCTAGAAACCATAAGTTACCCTCACGGTCAAAAGAAGGTCCCTCTAAAAAACACTCTACTTCGGCGTTTTGGCGGTTAGGATCAGACCAGCCTGTGCGGGACTTCTTTCTAAACTTCCCGGGCATTGACATAAAGACTTCTGCCTTGATTTTCTCTATGGGTTGAAATGGGTTGTGCATCGTCATAATTGATTGCTCCTCTGTGTAGTTATACGGATAAGTTTATTTAAATGATTCACAATTAAAACATAATTGGTGATAATGTACTGTAAATAAAAGCTTATGGTGAGCTCAATTTATTAAAACTTAACCGTATAAGTAAGGTTTCTTATGAACTATGTTGCCGTAATTGGTACCGGAATCATGGCCGCAGGTATTGCTGCAGGGTTTGTTGCGCAAAGTACTCCCGTCGTCATCTTGGGTAGAAGTAAAGACAAAGCCGATGCATGCTTAGATAAAGCACTGACCCTCGCTCAGAAAATAGGGATTGTCGGGACCTACGCCAGCCAGAGCCAGGATGCAATCAAGACTGAGCAGAAAACTGCAGTCCTTGAGAACTGGTCCGACTGGAATGGGTGTGACTGGGTCATCGAAACCGTGGCCGAAAACCTTGCTCTGAAGCAAGAGATATTCCAATACCTTGACGAACGCGTTCCGGCGCATATTCCTATTGGTAGCAATAGCTCAGGATTTCCAATCAGCAAAATTGCTGCAGGCCTTAAAACTGCTAATCGCATGATGGGAGCCCATTACTTTATGCCAGCCGAGGTTGTTCCCCTGGTAGAGGTGGTCATGGGAGAGAAAACGGAATTGGAATTTGCAGAACAAGCCTGCAGCCTTTACAAAAGTATTGGCAAAAAACCAGTTTTAGTAAAAAAAGATATTCCTGGGTTTTTGGCGAATCGCATTCAGCATGCACTCATGCGTGAAGCCCTATCGCTTGTACAAGAGGGAATTGCAAGCCCTGAGGATATTGATGACGCGGTACGTTATAGCTTTGGCTTTCGATATGCTGCCGTTGGTCCAATGACCCAAAAAGAGATCTCAGGATGGGATGGGATGGCCAATGCCGCAAAAGAGATTTATCCCTCGCTTTCTAACATCACTACCCTACCTCCGAAGGTAGTACAGCTGATGAGCGAAGGAAAAACAGGTATGAAATCTGGCGAAGGTTTCAGAAAGTGGACGCCAGAAGAGATACGGCAAGTTTCAGACTCCTACTCCAGGAGACTAAAGGCTGCTTTCGATGTTCTTAATATTGAATAGCCGAATATCCCTTAGCAATGACTTCCTTTACTCGATCGATGTTTGGAGTTACACCAAGGCCGCTGGGTGCTAGTTGGCTCACTTTGATGCTTCCCTGCTCGGCTATCAATGGCGTGTCACAGATATCAAACTTCAAGTACTGATTTGACATGCTAAAACCCCAATTCACTTTGCCTATTGCAAATCCTAGAGATGCAGTAGCTGCCGCCGATAAGGAAGTCTCCGCAACCTTACACGCTAAATTGAGTGAGAGCTTATGTCGCTCAAGTAATTGGGCGCACTCAAGTGCCTGCATCACTCCCCCCGTTTTAATCAGCTTTAAGCTTGCTCCACTGAATGCCTTAGCCTCGATTAATTGCTCTAGCTCGGCAAGGCCATGGACCGACTCATCTAATCCGATTGGAATAGGGGAACTCTTATTGAGTAGTACAAAATCTGCCATGGGCAGCTCTGTAGAAATCAATTGCTCGGCAAACGTTAATTTACTTGCTGACTCTGACTGGCAAAATCGAAGTGCGTCTGTCAAAGTGAGTGCGCAGTTTGCATCAACAGAGATGACATCACCCTCCAAGGCATCGCACAATACTTTCACCCGATGCAGATCCTCATCAAGCGAGAGAGAGCCAATTTTAATTTTCCAGTGCTTAAATCCAAGCTCACGAAATGCCTTGGCATCGCTCAGCTCTTTATCCAATGATCCACCCAACATTCTCAACAAGGGTATGGGTGCAGGTACAGCATCTGGCAAGACGCCACTTACACTTCGTAGATATCGCCATAAAGGGATGGAGCGCTCTTGCGTATATAAATCCAACAAAGACATTTCTAGACAGGATTTTGCTGATGCATTGGCATACAAAATTCGATTAAAAACACTTGTAAATTCGGCTGGCTCACTCCAATCTATTGGCAATGCATATTCCACTAAGTACTTAATGCTAGCAACGAGACTATCCAGGCTTTCCCCGGTCATCAAAGGTGCGACCGAGGCCTCACCCCAACCCTGTCGACCCTTATCATCGGTTAGGCATAGCAACACCGTTTTTGCATCCGCCACCATTTCACGAGACATCTTGATGGGCTCGATAAGGGGAATGGATAAGGGGTAGATTTCAGCGCATTTGATTTTCATTTTTGCTTTATGAGCTTTGACAAAATAGTTTTGATTTTAAAAAAATAATATCTAGGAGAACGATACATGAGAAAAATCATCTTTACCTTACTGGCTTTAGGAATTGCTCTGCCATCGCTAGCAAGCGCACAAGGATATCCGAGCCAACCGATTAAGCTAATCATCCCATTTGCAGCTGGTGGACCATCAGACGTACTCGCTCGAGGATTTTCTCCTAAGCTTGGTGAAAATCTAGGCCAGCCCATCATCATTGAAAACAAACCCGGTGCGGGAGCCAATTTAGCTGCGGAGTATGTAGTCAACTCTAAAGGCGATGGTTACACACTCTTTCTAATGCTTGTGGGTACTCAAGCCATTAATGAAACCTTGTATAAAAAACTCAATTACAACGTTGTTAAAGATTTTGCCCCGGTCTCACTAGTCGCCTCCTCTTCACTAATGTTGGTAGCCAACCCTGGTGTACCTGTAAAAACGGTTGCAGAGTTAATAGCGTTTGATAAAGCCAATCCTGGTAAAGTCAGCTTTGGCTCTTCGGGTGCGGCCACACCACTCCATTTGGCGGGTGAGTTATTTAATACTCAAGCAGGAACTAATATTCTTCATGTGCCATACAAAGGTGCGGCTCCTGCATTAACAGATGTACTGGGTGGACAGATTCAAACAGCTATTGTTGGCACCCCAGCAGCGCTACCTTACGTCAAGTCTGGAAAGCTGACTGGATTGGGTGTCACTAGCTTAAAGCGGTCTCCAAATGCTCCAGAAATTCCAGCCATATCAGAGACCCTGCCGAAATTTGACGTAGAACTGGTTTATGCCATTGTTGCGCCAGCAAGCACACCAAAGGTAATTGTGGAAAAATTAAATGCCCAGCTAGCCAATGTGCTGAACAACCCTGAAATTAAATCCCAATTGAACGCAAGAGGATTTGATGTTGTCACCAGTACCCCGGGTCAGCTTGGTGACTACATTAAATCTGAAGTTGCCAAGTGGGCGCCGATTGTCAAAAAATCAGGTGTTACTGCAGAATAATGAAAAATATACGAATCGAAAGTCACTCATGATTGAAGCATCTGAAAAAAAATTAGCTGGCGCAATTATTCGCTTGCATCCAAATGACAATATTGTTGTTGCTCGAGTTGATGTTGCTATTGGCGAGCAAGTACCCAGTGAGAATTTCACGAGCCGTAGCCAAGTACCTGCGGGTTATAAGATCGCTACAAAGAGAATCTTGAAGGGTGAGCCCATCCTCAAATACAACGTCACCGTGGGCTTTGCTAATACCGATATTGAGCCTGGCATGATGGTCCACAGTCACAACACCGAGTTTCGTGAATTCGATCGTGACTATGCTTATGCAAGCGAATACAAGCCCACCACCCTTCTTCCGGAATCTGAGCGTGCAACATTTCAAGGTTACGTGCGCGCCAATGGAAAAGTAGGTACGCGTAATTTCATCGGCATTCTATCAACCGTCAATTGCTCTGCAACGGTGGTCAATAAAATTGCTGACTGGTTCACGCCCGAGAGCTTGAAAGACTACCCAAATATCGATGGTGTAGTTGCCTTTAGTCACGGTATCGGCTGTGGCATGGAAATGAGTGGCGAGCCAATGCAACTACTTCGTAGAACGATGGCAGGTTATGCACAGCATCCTAACCTCGCTGCAGCCCTCATCATTGGCTTAGGTTGCGAGCGTAATCAGCTAAAAGGATTGATGGAGCAAGAAGCATTGCAAGAAAACTCTACTTTGCACACTTTCATCATGCAGGAGACTGGTGGTACACGTAAAACGATTGAAGCAGGAATTGAAGCCGTCAAAGCACTCCTGCCAGAAGCTAATAAAGCAAAGCGTCAAACTGTTTCTGCGAGCCATTTATGTGTTGGCTTGCAATGCGGTGGATCAGATGGATTCTCTTCTATCACCGCAAACCCAGCATTAGGCGCTGCGGTAGATATTTTGTCGCGCCATGGTGGCACAGGCATTCTTTCTGAAACGCCGGAAATTTATGGGGTTGAGCACACACTCACTCGAAGGGCTGCCACTAAAGAAATCGGCGAGAAGCTCATTAAACGAATTCGCTGGTGGAAAGATGAATATTCCGTTGGTCGTGATGTACAGATCAATGGGCAAGTGAGTCCCGGTAATCAAATTGGTGGTCTTGCTAATATCTTTGAGAAGTCGCTCGGCTCTTCTATGAAAGGCGGCACTGGGCCTCTGATGGAAGTCTATCGATATGCAGAGCCAGTTACAGCCAAGGGTTTTGTATTTATGGATACACCTGGCTTTGATCCCGTCTCCGCAACTGGTCAAATTGCAGGTGGAGCAAACCTGATTGCCTTCACTACTGGACGTGGCTCTATGTTTGGCTCTAAACCAGCACCTTGCATCAAGCTTGCTACTAATACGCCTATGTATCAAAGGCTAACTGAAGATATGGATATCAATTGCGGGGAGATCTTAGATGGCACGGTTTCCGTTCAAGAGATGGGCCAACGTATTTTTGAACTCTTCCTCAGGACAGCCTCAGGAGAGGCTTCTAAAAGTGAATTGTTGGGTCTAGGTGACTATGAATTCGTGCCTTGGCAAGTGGGTGTCATGAGCTAATGAAAGACTCCACCTCACATTAGCGATCAGCGGGCATTTAGCCCGCTTTTTCTTTGCCTAAAAGAAGCTAAAAATCAGCGCCGGGGACTGTAGAATTAATACTATTGAATCAATCAGGACTTCATTCGGCTTATGAAATTCAGGGACTACTATGAAACACTCGGTGTAGCGCGTGGCGCCACTGAAGCAGAAATTAAAGCGGCTTACCGAAAGTTAGCGCGCAAATATCATCCAGACGTAAATAAAGAGGCTGGAGCGGAAGAGCAATTTAAAGAAGTTGGTGAGGCCTACGCCGTTCTCAAAGATACTGAGAAGCGCGCTGCCTACGATCGTATGGGCGCTAACTGGAAAAATGGTCAAGACTTCACCCCCCCTCCAAACTGGAATGAGGGCTTTGAGTATTCTGATAGCAACTTTGGTGGCGGCTACGAGGGCGATCAAAGTGAATTCTTTGAATCTCTGTTCGGTAGAGGGCGTCATACTCAAGGCGGTAGGGGTGGTAACCCACGCCAAGGCATGAACTTCAAGGGGCAAGATCATCATGCCAAGATATTGATTGATCTGGCGGATGCCTATAACGGCGCACAACGAACTATTGCCCTGCATATGCCCACGCAAGATGCTAACGGCCATGTCAGCACCCAAGAACGTAAGCTCGATGTCAGTATTCCGAAGGGTATTAAGGCTGGACAAAATCTACGCTTGGCTGGTCAGGGCGGCCCAGGTATGGGATCTGGTGGCGCGGGTGACTTGTACCTTGAAATTGATTTCCACCCCAACCCCATCTATCGCGTAGATGGCAAAGACGTTTATCTGGATTTACCGCTGGCCCCATGGGAAGCAGCGCTTGGAACTACCGTCAACATTCCAACTCCCGCAGGCTCAACTTTAGAGCTGAAGATTCCAGCGGGTACAGCAACTGGCCGTAAGATGCGACTCAAAGAAAAGGGAATCCCTAGCAAAGAGGCGGGCGATCTATATGTAGTACCAAACATTGTTTTGCCTGGCGCCGAAACTGATGCGCAAAAAGAAGCTTATCAAGCGCTGGAGAAAGCTTTTGATTTCAAACCCAGAAACCATTTGAAGGGATGATGAATATGACACAAACACAAATCACCTGGATTACAGGTAGCGTTGTTGAAGAAGAAGTGCATATGAGTATTGTGGAAATTTCGCGAGCGACACGTGCACCAGAGGATCTGATCATGTCATGGGTATCCGAAGGTGTTCTCAGCCCTGCGGGCTCATCCCCAGAGGACTGGCGCTTTAGTGGAGAGTCCCTCAAGCGCGCAAAGACTGCTGCTCATCTGACTCATGATCTAGAGCTCAACACTCCTGGAGTCGCTTTAGCACTAGATCTTTTGGACGAAATCAGTCGTCTTCGTAATCAGATTCTTCGTGAAAAAATAATTTAAGCTCCCGAGGGACTTAGCAACAGTGTACTTTGTAATTGAGGATAAAAATAAATGACCGCATTGCCCTGTATTGAAATTGAAACCGCTCCCAATCCAAGCGCTGCTGTCATTTGGCTGCATGGTCTAGGAGCTGATGGCAATGACTTTGTACCCATCATTCCCCAACTCAATCTTTCCGAGTGCCCTGCTATTCGATTTGTTTTTCCAAGCGCGCCCTCTATGGCTGTCACAGTTAATGGTGGCTACGTGATGCCAGCCTGGTATGACATTACAGGGAGAACCGTCAACGACCGCGAAGATCTTGCTGGTATCCATAAATCAGCAGTAGCAATCTCAGAGTTAATTGAACGAGAGGCAAGCCGCGGCATTGCCTATGAAAAAATTGTTTTGGCTGGCTTCTCACAGGGCTGTGCGATGTCTTTACAGGCTGGCCTACGCTTTCCACATAGATTGGCCGGCATCATGGCGCTGTCAGGTTATTTACCTCTAGCAAATACACTGGCTCTCGAGAAAAGCGAGGCCAATAGCAAGACGCCTATTTTTATGGCGCATGGCGTTTGGGATGCGGTGATCACTCCAGAGCGCGCAGAAGCCTCAGCCGATACTCTAGAAAAATTAGGCTATCAGGTGGATTGGAACACCTACCCAATGGAACACTCTCTTCATCCAGATGAGCTAGTAGACATCTCTAGATTTTTGACTATGGTACTTAGCAAGTCATAAACCAGATTGTATTAAGATTCTGAGCGGCTTAAGAGTAGCTCCCAGCGCTGTAGTTTGACATCTAGATCGGCAGTGATTTCTGATAAGCGCGCTTGCATACTCGCCGCTAATTCAGGTTCATTCTTGTAAAGATCTGGATTACTCATGGCGATTCCAATATCAGCCTGCTCCGTCTCCAAAGTTTCGATCTGCAAGGGCAGGACTTCTAATTCCTGCCGCTCTTTACCGTTGAGCTTGCTCACCCCAGTTTTTGCGGCAGCAGGTTTTGATTCAACTTTTGCCTCTGGTTTTACTTCTGGTTTTACTTCGGATTTCTCAGCAGCCTTCAGACCACCGTTGGCTGCACGAATCTTGTCTGAGCGCGCCTTCTGAATCTTCCAGTCCTCATAACCACCTTCATACTCGCGCCAGAATCCATCGCCCTCATTAGCGATGATGCTAGTCACTACGTTATCTAAGAAGTAGCGATCATGGCTGACTAAGAACACGGTGCCCTTATAGTCTTGAAGTAATTGCTCTAGCAAGTCTAGAGTATCGATATCTAAGTCATTGGTTGGCTCGTCTAAAACTAAGACGTTTGCAGGACGAGCAAATAAGCGCGCCAACAATAAGCGGTTACGCTCGCCACCAGACAAAGTACTCACTGGTGAATTGGTCCGCTCCGGTGCAAATAAGAAATCACTCAGATAGCTCTTGACGTGTTTCTTATTGCCATTAATTTCAATCCACTCGCTACCTGGGCTGATGTAATCTTCAAGCGAAGCGTTGAGATCGAGACCTTCACGCATTTGATCAAAATAAGCCACCTCAATACGAGTGCCCATCGTTGCCGTTCCAGAGTCTGGTGCAATAGTTCCGAGGATTAACTTTAGAAGCGTGGTCTTACCAGCACCGTTAGGCCCTAGCAGTCCCACTTTATCGCCACGCAAAATCGTTGCCGTGAAATCCTTCACAATCGGGCGCTCGTATGACTTAGAAACATTCTGTAAATCAGCAACAATCTTACCGCTTCTATCTCCCGCTGAAACTGCAAGCTTGACTTGCCCAACAGCATCACGTCTTTGCGAGCGAGTAGTACGAAGATTTTCTAAGCGTGCAATACGAGCAACGCTGCGGGTACGCCTAGCCTCAACCCCCTTGCGAATCCAGACCTCTTCTTGAGCAAGTAATTTGTCTGCACGTGCGTTAGCCAAAGACTCTGAGTTCATTTCCTGATCTTTTAATACCTCATAGGCCGAGAAATTACCCGGGTAGGTACGCAAGATACCGCGATCGAGCTCAACAATCTGCGTACAGACGTTATCCAAGAAAGCGCGATCATGGGTAACCAAAATTACAGAGCCCTTGTACTCTTTCAATAAATCTTCTAACCAAGAAATCGAATCTAAATCTAAATGGTTGGTAGGCTCATCCAGTAGCAATACATCTGGCATTTCTACCAGCGCACGAGCAAGAGCAACCCGCTTCTTAGTTCCACCCGATAAAGTATTAATTTTGAGCTCAGCCTCTAGGTGTAGACGATCTAGCGTTTCATGAACGCGTTGCTCCCAATTCCAACCGCTTAAGGCTTCGAGTTGCGACTGGACTTCATCCAGGCGATGGTGAGCAGCATCGTCCCACTCTCCAATGCTGAGGGCTTCATATTCTTCACGCAGAGCTTTGGCTTGAGCTACGCCCTTCGATACGGCTTCAAAGACAGTCTCCTCAGCCTCAAAGATAGGCTCTTGTGGAACATAGGCAATGCGCAGACCCTGCTGATATTGCAACAGACCATCATCCATTTTTTCTATGCCAGCCAAGATCTTCAATAGAGAGGATTTGCCAGTGCCATTGCGGCCAATTAAGCCAACCCGCTCCCCAGATTCCAGTGAGAAAGCAGTGTTTGCGAGGAGGTCAACATGGCCAAAAGCCAGTTTTGCATCAGTGAGTACGATTAAAGCCATGGCGACATTATCGTCACTTCACCCAAAGTGGTGATATTTCCAATAAACATGGGATTGAGAAGTAGAATTTACTCAAGGAACACCTCCAAATAAAGGGATAAATGACCTGCAAGCTCAGCCCTAGCGCTCCACGACTTATTCTCTTTGCTGGCCATGCGGGCACCGGTAAAACTACTTTAGCTAAAAAAGCGCTGCCCATCATTGTTGAGAAGACCGGGGAAAGCTTTTTCTTTTTAGATAAAGATACGGTTTATGGCGCCTATAGTGCCCATGTCATGGATCTCACCACCAAAAACCCCAATGATCGAGATAGTCCTTTTTATCTTCAGAACTTAAGGGATTGGGAATATGCAGGACTGATTGCCATCGCCAAAGAAAACCTACAGCTCGGGGTGAATGTCATCCTAGTGGGACCCTTCTCTAGTGAAATCCAAAGTGGTCGAATTTTTAAGCCGGAAGAACTTGGTGTACCCAGCGTATCGAGCATCAGAATTGCCTGGATTGATTTAGACGAGAGCGAAGCTAAAAGCCGCATGGAGCAGCGCGCAGATCCGAGAGATGAATACAAGCTACAGCACTGGGATGAATACACTAAGCGAAGAGTAGAGCCGCCAAAGCATGCTGCAATACAGCGCTTTGATAATTTACATTTTGATGAAACTCAGTTTGAAAAGTTAATAGACCATCTTATTCAATAAACCGTAGATAAAAAAATAGAGTCTTAAAGACTCTATCGTAAGAACTAAATATTAAATGCTTAGAACTTATATGCCACACCAACAGCTGGCATCCAAGGATTTAGTGTCAATTTACCTGCGCTCGCACCAGCAGCAGTGGTTACATTTGTACTCATAGTTGCATATTTCAAGTCAAGGTTCAGACCCCAGTTTTTATCAAACATGTAATCCATACCAACTTGACCAACCGCGCCAAGGCTTGAGTTGTCAACAGAATATGCCCCACCGCTGAGATTATTGCGACTACTAAAAATTGTGTAATTAACGCCAGCACCGACATAAGGCTTGAATGCGCCAAAATCTGTAAAGTGGTATTGCAGGAGAAGTGATGGTGGAAGCGCCTTAATAGTGCCCAATTTATTCCCACCGGCATCAATTTGAATAGATTGTGGATAGGTTAGTACCAACTCAGCAGCAATATTCTTGGTAAAGAAATAAGAAACATCAAACTCAGGAATTATTTGATCCTTAGCTTTCACATCAAGTGATTGAACGGCACTGGTTTGACCATTTTGCCAAAGCAAGTCAACCGCACGTACACGTACCATCCACGGGTTCTCACTTGAGGATTGGGCGTGAGCGACTACTGGAGCCAGCGAAGCTACTGCTGCCATCGCAGCTACTAGAGTTTGAATACGCATGATGTTTACCTTTTTCCTTTATCGATTTGATAGATCTATTTTCAAATTGAAGAAGTGGTATCGATTTGATGCAAATCAAATACAAAGCCTAATGAAATTTTAAGTTGACTTAAAAGCAACACTCTTTAATTGAATTTTTGATCCAGATCAAATTGAGATGCATTGCGCATTCCAGCTTAAGTAAACACAAGCTCTCTAAAACTGGGAAAAATATTGCTTAGATTATTGGGATAGGTAGTCAAGTGCGACTGCTTCAGCCACCTTAATGCCATCAACTCCTGCCGATAAGATTCCACCAGCATAGCCAGCACCCTCACCTGCAGGGTAAAGACCTTTGATATTTAAGCTCTGATAATTGCTGCCTCGAGTAATACGTAATGGTGAGGATGTGCGCGTTTCAATACCAGTCAGCACTGCATCCTTCATTGAGAAGCCTTTAATCTGTTTCTCAAAAGCGGGGATCGCCTCTCGAATTGCTTCAATAGCATAAGGAGGCAAAGCATCAGCAAGATCTGTCAGGTGCACGCCGGGTTTATAAGATGGGATTACCGAACCAAATTCTGTAGAGGCTTTACCAACTAAGAAGTCGCCCACTAATTGACCGGGGGCTTCATAGGTAGATCCACCGAGCTCGTATGCCCTTGACTCTAAAGCTCTCTGAAACTCAATTCCTGCCAAAGGACCACCTGGATAGTCCTCGGGAGTAATGCCGACAACGATGCCTGCATTGGCATTACGCTCGTTACGAGAATATTGACTCATCCCGTTAGTAACCAAGCGATTGGGCTCGGAAGCAGCCGCAACCACCGTTCCGCCAGGGCACATACAGAAGCTATAGACGGCGCGGCCATTCTTAGCATGGTGAACTAATTTGTAATCAGCCGCGCCAATTAACTCGTTTCCAGCATGTGGTCCTAAGCGTGCTTTATCAATTAAGGATTGGGGATGCTCAATACGAAAGCCCACAGAAAACGGTTTGGCTTCCATATAAACACCTGCCGCATGTAGAGCCTCAAAGGTATCGCGAGCGCTATGCCCCAAAGCAAGCACGACATGATTGGCAGGCAAATCAGAATGTCCTTCAATTTTGACGCCTGCAATCCGATCATCCTGAATATCAAAGCCAACTACTTTTTGCGAGAAACGAATCTCTCCACCAAGTTCAATAATTTCTTGACGCATTCTTTCAACAACGCCTACCAAGCGAAAGGTTCCAATATGTGGCTTAGCTACATAATGAATTTCTTCGGGGGCGCCCGCTTTGATGAATTCAGCAATGACTTTGCGACCGTAAAATTTTGGATCTTTAATTTGACTCCAGAGCTTGCCATCAGAAAACGTACCTGCTCCACCCTCACCAAATTGCACATTAGATTCTGGATTAAGAACATTCTTACGCCATAAACCCCAAGTGTCTTGAGTGCGTTCGCGCACTGGTTTGCCACGCTCTAATACGATTGGCTTAAAACCCATCTGCGCCAACACCAAGGCAGTAAAAATTCCACATGGACCAAATCCAATGACAACAGGTCGCTCAAAGCTTTCACCCTTCACTTGCGAGGCGTTGGCTACAAAGTGATAACTCATATCCGGTGATAGTCGAATATGAATGTCATTCGAAAACTGCTTCAGTAATTTTTCTTCATTCTTTACCGATAGATCTACTGTATAGATAAAGGCCAGAGCGACGTTTTTTCTGGCATCGTAGCTACGCTTAAAAATATCAAACCGAATCAAGTCATGAGCCTGGATATTTAAGCGCCGCAAGATTGCCTCTTCCAATGCCTCGGGGGCATGGCTGATAGGTAGGCGAAGTTCGGTAATACGGATCATGGGTCTCTACGATACACAGTAAATCAGGTTAATTTTCTTAAATAATACTGGGATGAGCAGGATTGTTGCGTTAAAAGGCGATAATGCGCCATGGCTCTACGCGCAACTATCCACAAAGTCGACCTTCACGTCGCAGACTCTGACCGCCACTATTACGGCAGTCACTCACTCACTATTGCTAAACATCCTTCTGAAACCGAAGAGCGCATGATGGTACGCATCATTGCATTTGCCCTGCAAGCACAAGAAGAGTTAGCTTTTACTAAAGGCTTGAGCGATACCGATGAGCCCGACCTTTGGATAAAAGACCTCACGGATGCCATTAAGCTGTGGATTGAGATAGGTCAGCCTGATGAAAGACGAATTCTGAAAGCCTGTGGTCGATCTGATCAAGTCATCGTCTACTGCTATGGCGGACACACCAGCAAAATCTGGTGGGATGGTATTACTAATAAATTGACGCGGGCCCGTAATCTACAGGTGATCTCTATTCCAGCAGAGCAAGCAAAAGAACTGAATAAGCTAGTCGAGCGGAGTATGGTGCTGCATGTGAATATTCAAGATGGGGAAGCATACGTTTCTTCAGATATGGGACAAGTCACGATCACCCCAGAAATCTGGCGTAATCAACAGCAATGAGGCCCGTAATTTTAGACACCAATATCTTGCTAGATATTTTTGTCTTCAATGACGAGAGAGCCCTTCATTTAAAGAAAGTGCTTTTTGATAAAACAATACACTTCGTAGCTAGTCAAAAAACTATTGAAGAGTTTGCTGATGTCATCTCGCGCCCTATCTTTAAACTGGATGAACAAACTCAAGCATCTATTCTGGCTCAATGGCAATTTATCGCAAAGCAACAGGATGATTCCGATTTAACTCCTGCACCGTGGACATGCCAGGATCCGGATGATCAGATCTTTCTAAATCTAGCTTATCGACTCAGGCCCACGATACTGATTAGCAAAGATAATGCAGTACTTCAAATCGCCAGCAGAGCGGCCTCAGAGGACATTCTCATTACCAACGATTACAACGCCTTTAGGCTGCAGAACTAAAGCGCAAGCCTTTAGCTGCTTCAGCAGCAATTTCAAAGGACTTGAGACGGGCTTGATGGTCATAAATTTGACCTGTGATGATGATTTCATTTGCGCCGGTCTGATCGAGCCAATGCTGCATCTCTTTTCTTACGACCTCTAAAGACCCGACTGCAGAACAGCGCAAAGCATGAGCGGCAGTCTTTTTTTCATGCGGCTCGCAAAAGTCATCAATATTTTCAATTGGGGGCGGTAACTGCCCGCGGGTATTGCGGCGCATACGAATGACGTTTTGTTGCAAAGTAGTAAATAGATGAGCAGCTTCCTCATCGGTATCAGCGGCGACTACATTCATCAGAAATGCGCAATAGGGTTTGGCCAACTTATCCGATGGCTTAAACAGTTCACGATAGGTGGACATCGCATCCAATAATTGCTCAGGTGCAAAATGCGAAGCAAAGGCATAAGGTAAACCAAAGTGAGCTGCTAGTTGAGCGCCATACAAGCTAGAGCCCAATATCCAAATCGGTACCTCAGTATCCACACCCGGAATAGCCTTCACAAGCTGACCCTCCTGAATAGGGCCAAAGTAATGTTGTAGCTCGCGCACATCCTGGGGAAAGCGGTCATCACTTCCAAGCAAATCGCGTCTTAAGGCTCTAGCTGTCATTTGATCTGACCCCGGCGCACGCCCCAAGCCGAGCTCAATCCTGCCGGGGTAAATAGATGCCAAAGTGCCAAATTGTTCTGCGATTACCAAGGGCGCATGATTTGGCAACATCACGCCACCAGAGCCAACACGAATAGTTTTTGTACCCCCAGCAATATAGCCAACCAAGACTGCAGTGGCAGAGCTGGCGTTGCCCGTCATATTGTGGTGCTCAGCTACCCAGTAGCGGGTATAACCTAAAGACTCCGCATGCTGGGCAACATCTAAAGAGTTCCGCAAGGCATCTGCAGCAGTAAATCCCTCGGGGATCGGAGATATATCTAGAATGGAGTACGGGACAGTATTTGTCATTCCTAGATCATACCGAGAAAGTATTTTTTAAACATGAGTAAACCAGAGATGCCAAAAATGGCGGGCGCCGATGACGGCCTCTTCAAGCCGGGTAGCAAGCTAAGGCACATTAAGACGGGTGGCTTTTATAAGGTAATCTTACTAGCCAACGTCGAGGCTAACCTAGAGCCAGCCTACGTATATGAATCCCTCCAGTCGCACGACTTTTGGATCAGGCCCAAAGCGGAAATGGAAGATGGTCGATTTGAATTGATTTATGCCTAAGCTAAAGATAGAGGAATTGATATGAGCGAAGATCGCATCACTAGTCTTGAAATTAAACTCAGCTTTACTGAAGACTTGATTGATCAACTCAATCAAACGATCTACAAACAGCAGCAACAAATTGAATTTCTGTATCGTGAGATTAAATCTATCAAGGAGCAGGCTAGCAGCGGGGATAGTATGGGTAATAGTAGTCCTAAAGATGAAATCCCTCCACATTATTAAAGCCCTTGATTTATTGTTGATTAAGTTATATCATTTTTGACATATATCAATATTGATATAATTTATGGATGACCACATGGACCGTACATACCCTTAACACCACAGTTGATGATGAGCTAGAGGCCCTGCCAGTAGATATTAGAAGTAAGTTTGTCAGAGTCTCTGGATTACTTGAGCAGTTTGGCCCCCAAAATGTTGGAATGCCTCACATCGGGTCTTTGGGTGATAAATTCTGGGAAATACGAGTCTCTGGTCAGGATGGAATTGCACGAGGAATTTATATCTACTCCATTGGGAAAAAAATAATCGTTCTACATGTATTTATTAAGAAGACTCAGAAAACTCCACCAGCAGCTTTGCAGATGGCGACAAGAAGAGCTAAACAGGCAAATTTAATATGACTAAGATCTCAAATTTACATAAAAAGTGGATTAAAAATCCAGATTACAAAAAAGCTTACGATGAATCTCGTGTGGAATTTGAGATTGCGAAGGAAGTTATTGAGGCTCGTATGAAGAGTGGGCTATCCCAAGAGGAGCTAGCCGCACTGATGAGCACTTCCCAATCCGCAATTGCAAGACTTGAAAGTGGGGTTAGCCTCCCCTCCCTAAGAACCTTGACTAAATTGGCAGCAGCCACAAATACGCATATTGAAATCCACTTTAAACCAATTAAAAATTCAAAGCAAAAATTAGCCGCTTAGGACTACACTAAGATTAACTGCAATCGATATTGATTTCTAAGGCTATTAAAAAGGTTAAATATCATGGGCAACTTAGTACCGTTTTTAGTCCAATGGGGCTTAACTTCCCTATCTCTTTGGGTTGCCAGTTATCTTTTTAGCGGCTTACGCTTTGCAGATGGTGGCTCACTATTAGTTGCCGCCCTACTGCTCGGATTTGCCAATGCAGTAGTGAAGCCCTTATTAATTCTCTTCACGCTGCCACTAACTGTCCTCACGATGGGATTGTTTCTGCTGGTAGTGAACGCTTTAGTGCTGATGCTGGTTTCTTCGGTAGTGAGTGGTTTTACGATTTCCAGTTTCTGGACCGCCTTCTTTGCCAGCATCTTTATTTCATTATTCAGCCTATTTATCAGCGGAATACTGTTTTAAATTTACTCCGCCCCAGGGTAAATATCAGACCAAGGGTGGAGCGCATCGCGGCAGGGGTGGCTCTTTGAAGTCATTGATCTGGCATTCTCAGCCAAAATGCTTGCGCCGCCTGTCAAAAAACCAAGTCCAATCGAGACAGCGCTATTGACTACTCCAGCTTGATTGATGCCCACCTTGGGATCTGCCAGAGTGCCGCCCATCTTTACCATTCCAGTTAAATCCAGGCCTGTTGTGATGCCTGATTTCTCTTTTGGATCAATAGTGAGATTAATAGCCTCTGTCTTCAAATTAATAGAGCCAGCTAAAGCCGCATCTAATCTATCCGTTTCAATTCCAACTGACTTGGCTATATTGATCTGTCCATTATTAATTGGCAAATAGGCGACCGCACACTCCAGAACCGTCTCACTCGTTTTTTTACGCAGTGGGTTCATCGAATCTAAAAGTGTCACTACGAAATCACCGGCATCATTTAAAAAATTTGTGCCCATACGAGCCTGGTTAATACTTAACTGAATCTTGCCATTTGAATTTGATGCCATTTGGTGCAAGCTACTCCCAGATGTTTTCACATCAATTGCCATCTTCATGCTGCCTCCGCTCACCTTGGATCCCGGGTCAAGTCTAGCCAGTAAGCTTTCAAGCGTGAAATCCTTCGTTGCCCCTTTAGCTGCGAGAACAGGAGTTGATGTATCCAGCCCTGAGAGTTTGATCTGCAAATCAGCACTTCCCTTGCCCATCTCAAACCTCAGGTTTGGAATATCAATCACATTGCCATTCAGTTGCAAGGTAGCCTGAAGATTTTCAATGGGCTTACGTTTTGGCAAATTCAATTCGCCAATATTCATGATGATTTCCCCCTTGGCTTGCGGCAGTAGATCAAAAGGAATACTCTCATTGCTAAATAAGTACTTAGGTTGCGGCTTTTGGGCTTGATGCAGGACTACTGCTGACTTAGCGCCGCTTACAGCCAGCAAGGGATGATTGGGAGATGCCCCCAAGACGGGCCAGTCAAATACTTTTGAGTTCAATGTCAAATTGATTGCAGGTAAGGTCTTTTGATTCTTGATTACCTCACCTTTAATCATCATAGACTTGCCATTCATGGTGAGATTCAGGTCGAGCGGAAATTGAGTAGAGGAAACATTCCACTGTTTTAGTAATCTAGAAAGTGATCCTGTTTTTCCGCTGAGTTCTAGTGCCTGCTCTTGAAGTTTTATTGCAAGGAATACAACCGTTTTATCACCACTCTCTGCTAACGATAAACGTCTAATTTGATAACTCGATATAGCATTTGAAGGATCTTGATACTGAATGTAAGCATCCGCAATCGAAATACTATCCACGGAGATTAAATTATCGCTAACAGGAGATCTGCCTGCATCATTGTTAGCTGCCGAGGGGCCCCCAGATGCGTCTGTACTGAAATCCCAATTCGCTTTACCAGCCCCATTTTTTTGAAGAAATAACTCCAGACCAGCAAGCTTCACACTGCCAACCTCAATGCGCTTACTCAGCAGCGGCAGAGTTTTAATATTTAGATCAATCCGCTTGAGCGTCAGCATGTCAGAATCAGATGCCCAGGATGCATTACTCAGACTTACGCCCTCTGCAGAAACAGAAATCACCGGAAAAAAACTTAAGCTGACTGGCCCAGTGATTTTGAGATCTCTGCCAGTAGCTGTTTTTACAGAGGAAGAGAGTAATTTGGTCAGCTGCACTGGATCTACCGTTGAGGCTGCATACCATACCCCTATTGTAATCAGGAAAATTACACTGCCAAGGGCGCTAATAGTGATTTTGACTAATTTACTCATTCTTCATTGATTCTAAATTACCTACCAGCCTTAGACTAGGATTGATTTTTTTATCACTAGCTTTGATGGCATAAGGGCCTTAAGTAGCGATCGCTTTTTGTTGATGATTAAATCAATTGGACATTCACCCTTTATGTTGCAAGGTAAATCCCCATATAAGTATCAGCAAAAGTGGAAAGATCTGAAGTAAGATCAAAGGTGCAATAAGCACATTAACTACCAATAGGAAGGGTAATAGACCATGGCTACAAAGAAGTCTCCAGCAAAAAAGAAAGTAGCTACTAAGGTGGTAA
>ERZ1022779.4-NODE-4-length-69130-cov-19.855013_pt1 | contig 69130 bp, 57 predicted proteins | sample MGYA00520900_ERZ1022779 | MGnify/ENA primary metagenome ERZ1022779 (study PRJEB33162, sample SAMN09537586) | freshwater metagenome | isolation source: freshwater | place: Canada:Alberta | collected 2017-07 | study: EMG produced TPA metagenomics assembly of the... | reverse complement strand
GTCTGGAGGGGTAGATTCGTCTGTAGCAGCCTGGATGCTTAAGCAGCAAGGCTATGAAGTGATTGGCCTATTCATGAAAAACTGGGAAGACGATGACAGCGATGAATACTGCTCCGCCCGTCAGGATTGGCTCGATGTCGTGTCGGTGGCCGACCTTATTGGGATCGATGTCGAAGCCGTCAACTTTGCTGCTGAGTACCGTGAGCGTGTTTTTGCGGAGTTTTTGCGCGAATATGCTGCCGGCAGGACGCCCAACCCAGATGTTTTGTGCAACGCAGAAATTAAGTTCAAGGCTTTTTTAGACCACGCCATCAGTTTGGGCGCGGATGCTATTGCAACAGGCCACTATGCGCGGGTTAGACATGAAGGTGGTCGAGTGCAGCTATTAAAGGCCTTGGATGCTAGCAAAGACCAAAGCTATTTCTTGCACCGCTTGACCCAGAGTCAATTGGCGAATGTACTTTTTCCTTTGGGGGAGATTCCAAAGACGGAGGTGCGCAAGATTGCCGAGCAAATCGGCTTGCACAATGCTGCTAAAAAGGACTCCACTGGGATTTGTTTTATTGGTGAGCGCCCTTTCCGTGAATTCTTAAACCGTTATCTACCAAGTACTCCTGGCCTCATTAAGACCCCAGAAGGTAAAACTGTGGGCGAGCATATGGGTCTTGCCTTTTTCACTCTAGGACAGCGCAAGGGTATTGGTTTGGGTGGCAGTCAGGATGGCAATGGAGATGCTTGGTATGTCGCACGCAAGGATATAAGCAACAACACCCTCTACGTCGCCCAGGGCCATGAGCATCCGTGGCTACTGGCCAATCAGCTTTCCACAATTGATGCTAGTTGGATTGCTGGAGCCGCCCCTGCGCCGGGACAGTACTCAGCAAAAACCCGCTATCGTCAGGCAGACTCAATATGTACGCTGGCAACTGGACTCGCGGGACCGTTGAGTTTTGAGTTGACCTTTCCACAAGCCCAATGGGCGGTGACTCCGGGTCAGTCTGCCGTTTTGTACGACGGAGATATTTGCTTAGGCGGCGGAATTATTTCCGCCTAAGTCTTTTTAGCTGCTAGCGTCCTGATTTAGGCGGCTGGAGGTGCCGTTTCTGCGAAGGAAGGTCTTTGCATCAACTTTTGATACAAGGCATCTAAATTGGGGTATTGCGCTTGCCAAGTGATATTGGGGAAGCGGAACAGCAGGTAACCCAAGGCGCAGCCGACAGCAATATCAGCCAAAGTCATTTGATTGCTGTGACACCAGGCGTTTTCACCTAATTGACGGGACATTTGGGCAAGAGAGGCATTCATTTTGCCCATTTGACGCTCAATCCAAGTCGGGCTCTGCTGCTCAGGTGGGCGCAAGGTCGCCTCTAAACGAGCCAAAATTCCGGCATCTTGTACCCCGTCAGCTAGGGTTTCCCAAGTTTTGACGGTAGCGCGTTCACGACTACCTGTCGGGATCAGTTTGCCCACTGGGCTCAATGTATCAGCGTACTCAGCAATTACGCTCGAATCGTAGATGACTTCACCGTCGTCTAAAAGAAGGCAGGGCACTTTGCCTAGGGGATTGTTGAGGGCTATTTTAGTGTCTGCGGCCCAGACATTCTCGAGTTCTAGGTCTAAATCCACCTTTTTTTCCAAGAAAACAATGCGCACTTTGCGTACGTAGGGGCTTGTGAGGGATCCGATGAGTTTCATGGATCAATTATAGCGATGCCATTCAAACTGAATTGCTCCTAAGAGCGATTAAAATCAGGTTTTATTGAAACAATCAATGTAAAGGCAATATTCGTGAGTCAGCCGATTTCTACCCTTAATGCACTATCCCCTTTAGATGGTCGCTATGCCGGCAAGTTGGATGCCTTGAGGCCTTGGTTATCCGAAGCCGCATTTATGCGACAGCGCGTGTTTGTAGAGATTCATTGGTTATTGGCTTTGGCCTCCGCCGGCCTGCCAGATGTGCCAAAAATTAGCGCTACAGATGAAGCCTTCTTATTGTCTTTGCCAGAAAACTTCTCTGATGCCGATGCGCAACGTATCAAGGATATCGAGGCAGTTACTAATCATGATGTTAAAGCGGTAGAGTATTTCTTAAAAGAAAAAGTAGCTGGTCGCCCCGATCTCTTAAAGGCCAGTGAATTTATTCACTTTGCATGCACCTCTGAAGATATCAACAATACTTCGCATGGTTTGATGTTGCGTGGCGCTCGCGATGAAGTGCTATTGCCACATCTCAGAAAAGTACTTTCCGTATTAACGGATTTAGCAATTGAGAATGCAAAAGTGCCTTTGTTATCTCGTACCCATGGTCAGCCAGCTTCTCCAAGTACATTGGGTAAAGAATTGGCAAATATCGCTAAGCGTTTAGAGCGTGCGATTGCAACGATTGCTGCAGTTCCACTTCTAGGAAAAATGAATGGTGCAGTGGGTAACTACAACGCTCACTTGTCTGCTTATCCTCATTTTGATTGGGAAAACTTTTCTAAGAATGTCGTTGAGAAGCGCTTAGGCCTTACTTTCAATCCTTATACGATCCAGATTGAGCCACACGATGGTATGGCTGAATTGTTTGATGCGATTGCTCGTGCTAACACTATTTTGTTGGATATGGACCGTGATTTCTGGGCCTACATTTCCATTGGTTACTTCAAGCAACGCACTAAAGCAGGTGAGATTGGTTCTTCAACCATGCCGCATAAGGTGAACCCAATTGATTTTGAAAATTCCGAAGGTAACTTGGGTGTAGCTAATGCGTTATTGCGTCATCTTGCAGAGAAGTTGCCGATTTCTCGCTGGCAGCGCGACCTCACTGATTCTACTGTCTTACGTAACCTCGGCCCAGCCTTTGGCCACAGCGTTTTAGCTTATGACAGCGCCTTACGTGGCTTAGGTAAGTTAGAAGTGAACCATGCAGTGATTGCTGCTGACTTAGATGCGTGCTGGGAAGTATTGGCAGAGCCAGTGCAAACCGTGATGCGTCGTTATGGCATCGAGAATCCGTATGAGCAACTTAAAGAGCTCACTCGTGGCAAAGGCATCAACCAGGCTGATTTACAAACCTTTATTCGTGGCCTGAAGATTCCAGATGATGCAAAAACCCTGTTACTAGAGATGACCCCATCTTCTTATTTAGGTAAGGCGGTCGAATTGACCGAACGTCTCAAAAAGTGAGCTTGATTCCAAGCCTTGGGCCTGCACCGCAGGATTTGCAATACGGTGCTCGCCCCAAGATCTGGTTCGCTGTTTATCAACTGCTTTGGCATCTGCTTTTACCTTTTGCATTTCTTCGCCTGGCTTGGCGCACACGCCATTCCCCTGAATATTTAAATCATTTCTCTGAGCGTTTGGGTTTTGCTTATGGCAAAACGACTACTCAGGGATCTGTATGGATTCATGCGGTATCTGTTGGCGAGACTAGGGCTGCTCAACCTTTGGTGGAAGCTTATCTAGCCCGTGGCGAGACGATTCTATTGACGCATATGACACTCAATGGTCGCCGCACTGGCGCTGCTCTATTCGAGAAAGAAATTGCCGCAGGTCAGTTACATCAAGTCTACCTACCCTATGACCTCTGCTGGTCTGTTGCTAATTTCATTCGTGCATTTAAACCAAAGTTCGGTTTATTTATGGAGACCGAAGCTTGGCCAACCATGGTGTTTTATTGTGCAGAAATTCATCTACCATTATTTTTAGTAAATGCACGCCTGTCTGAACGAAGTGCTCGTCGCGTAAATCGATTTGGCAATGCCGGCAGATCTTTATTTCAGGGATTTTCAGGCATCTTGGCTCAAACACAATTAGATGCTGATCGGTATCGTAGTCTTGGCGTAAAACAAGTCAAGATTGTTGGCAACCTGAAGTTTGATGTGCCACTTGATCCCAGCTTAGTTCAGCAAGGTCAAGCTTGGAAGCAAGAGCTTCATAGCAAACAACGCTTGATGGTCTGTGCTGCTAGCACTCGTGATGGTGAAGAGATAATTATTCTGAAGGCTTGGAAGGATCTCTTGCTTGGTAACACTTTTGAGATTGCCCCATTGCTCTGTTTAGTCCCACGTCATCCTGAGCGCTTCTCTGAAGTAGCTAATCAAATTGAGGATGCGGGTCTGACATTTCGATGCCGTACAGAATGGATTGATGCACCAAAGGGTGATGCTAGCGTAGATGTGATTCTCGGAGACTCAATGGGCGAGATGCCAATGTACTACAGCGCTGCTGACTTAGTAGTCATGGGCGGCAGCTTACTTCCCTTTGGTGGCCAAAACTTGATTGAAGCTTGTGCTGCCGGCTGTCCAGTTTTGCTCGGTGAACATACTTACAACTTCCAGCAGGCCACTCTCGATGCTATTGAGATGGGTGCTGCTAAGCGTATTCAGGGTGAGCCCAATGCACTTATGGAAGCCTTGAAAGAGATGCTCTTAAATACTGCTGAACTAGCAAAGATGTCGAACGCTGCAAAGTCTTATGCGCTGGAGCATCAAGGTGCGACCAACAAGATTATGGCCGCCCTTGAGGACTTACATTAACTCAGATTGAATTATTAAACCTGAGCCCCAAAGTTGGGGTCATCGCTACGCGTTACATCATCCGGCTTTTTATCACTCTTCACTAAATCTTCTCGTGTTATACCTAGCCACATAACTAGGGCTGCCGCCACGAATACTGAAGAGTAGATACCAAACAAAATACCAATAGTGAGGGCTAGAGCAAAGTAGAAGAGGGTAGGGCCACCAAAAATCAACATTGCCAAAACCATCATCTCGGTACTGCCGTGAGTAATTACGGTACGACTGATAGTACTCGTAATAGCGTTATCAATAATCTCGCGGGTATTCATTTTGCGGTATTTACGGAAATTTTCACGAATACGGTCAAAGATCACCACTGACTCATTGACTGAGTAGCCCAATACAGCCAATACCGCAGCCAGAACAGAGAGTGAGAACTCCCACTGGAAGAAGGCAAAGAAGCCCAGAATAATCACAATGTCATGTAAGTTCGCAATGATGCCGGCAACAGCAAATTTCCACTCAAAACGGAAAGAGAGATAAACCACGATACCGATGATCACAAATAGTAGTGCCATCAATCCATCTATTGCCAGTTCACGTCCAACCTGTGGACCAACGAACTCAACGCGCTGTAGCTTGACGCCTGAAGTGGCTGGCTCAAGTACTTGCATGACCGCTGCACTTTGATCTGCAGAGGAAATTATTTTTCCCTCGGCATCTTTTTGGAGAGGCAGGCGAATCATTACATCACGCGAACTGCCAAAGTTCTGAATCTGAGTATCGGCATAACCCAGTTTTTCTACCTTAGATCTAATTGAATCTAAGGGAGCTGTTTGTGGATAAGAAACTTCCATCACTGTACCGCCGGTAAACTCAATTGATAAGTGAAGACCGTTTTGCCAGAGGAAGAAAACAGCAGCTAAGAAGGTGATTAAAGAAATCGCATTGAGCGCCAATGCATGGCGCATGAAGGGAATGTCTTTTTTAATTCGGAAAAATTCCATGACTTATTTCTCCTGTGAGCGCCAAACTTGGCCGATAGCGAGTTTCTGAACTTTTTTACCCCTGCCGTACCAGAGGTTAACAAGGCCACGTGAGAAAAAGACTGCTGAAAACATGGAAGTTAAAATGCCAAGGCAATGTACTACTGCGAAGCCTTTAATTGGGCCAGAGCCAAATGCCAGTAATGCAAGACCAGCGATTAAGGTGGTGACGTTTGAATCCAAAATAGTTGCCCAGGCCTTATCAAAGCCAACAGCAATCGCTGTTTGTGGAGCAGTGCCGTTACGCAGCTCCTCACGAATACGTTCGTTGATCAAGACGTTAGAGTCAATCGCCATACCTAGTGCTAATGCCATCGCAGCAATTCCTGGCAAGGTTAAGGTGGCCTGTAGCATCGACAGCACAGAAATCAAGAGTAGTAAATTCACTGCTAGGGCTACTACTGAGAAAGTGCCAAATAGGAGGTAGTAAGCAATCATGAAAATAGAGATTGCTCCAAAGCCAATGATCAGTGACTTGAAACCCTTTTCGATATTTTCTGCACCCAGACTTGGTCCGATCGTGCGCTCTTCAATGATTTCCATTGGCGCTGCTAATGAGCCTGCGCGCAACAAGAGGGCTAAGTCATTTGCACTCTCGGTAGTTGGTTGGCCAGTAATTTGAAACTTAGAGCCAAACTCACCTTGAATCGTGGCAATTGTGAGAACCTCACCCTTACCTTTTTCAAACAAGATCATGCCCATCGGTTTGCCGATGTTTTCACGGGTCACTTCTTGCATGACGCGACCACCAGCAGCATCTAAGGAGATATTGACTGCAGGGCGCTGATTTTGATCGAAGCCAGCGCTCGCATCGGTAATACGATCACCACTGAAAATGACTGATTTTTTGAATACGCCCTGACGGTTTTCGCCAAAACGGAATACATCCATACCTGGAGGTGGAGTCTCACCAATGGCGATAGTCGAAACGATGGGGTCAGCTAGCCTGGACTCCAAAGTTGCAGTACGACCAATGATGTCCTTGGCGCGCGCAGTATCTTGCACGCCTGGAAGCTGTACAACAATTCGCTCTGCACCTTGTTGCTGAATCACTGGCTCTTTTACGGCCAGCTCATTCACACGCTTATTGAGTGTGACAATATTTTGTTTTACTGCGTTATCTTGAATTTCTTTCAAGGCAGTCGGTTTAAATTCACCAACCAGTTTTGGAGATAGGCCAGTTGGCTTAATTTGCCAGGTCAGATCAGGCTGACTAGTCATTAATACAGTACGTGCCCTCTCAGCATCTTCAGTACTACCGAATGTGAGGGTGATGGAGTCTTGGCCGCGCTCAATACCCTGCTGACGAATCGATTTATCACGCAGCTGACTGCGAATATCCGTTGCCAAAGAGGTCACCTTCTTTTGAACGGCACCTTTCATATCCACTTGTAGCAAGAAGTACACGCCGCCACGCAAATCTAGTCCAAGAGGCATCGGTAGAGCATTGATTGCGTTTAGCCAGCCCGGTGTATTAGAAAGTAGGTTTAATGCGACTGTGAAATTAGGTTCGTTTTGATCGATGTTCAATTTCTGTTGCAGCAAGTCGCGTGCACGAAGTTGGATGTCGGTATTGTTAAAACGAATTTTGATGGAACCTACGCTACCGGTAGATTCAAAGAAGATGCCGGTGTTACTAATGTTGTCATCACTCAGAATCTTTTCTACTCGAGACTGTGTCGCCAAATCAACCTTGATGGTTGGCTTGGCGGACGAGACTTGAACCGCCGGCGCCTCTCCGAAGAAATTGGGTAATGAATATAGTCCCCCGATCATTAAAGCGAGCAGGATGACTATGTATTTCCAGAGGGGGTAGCGATTCATATTGAGGTACTTTTAAACAAACGTATTAAGCAGACTTCAGTGAGCCTTTTGGTAATACTGTTGTGATGGCGCCTTTTTGCATTTGCACTTCAGTGCCAGCAGCAATTTCAACCGTTACTACTTGGTCTTTTAATGCAGTTACTTTGCCGATGATGCCGCCAACAGTCACTACCTCGTCGCCAACAGAAAGAGACTCCAGCATTGCTTTAGTTTCTTTTTGACGCTTCATTTGTGGGCGAATCATGATGAAGTACAAGACTGCAAACATCAACACAAGGGGAAGGAAGCTCATCAAGCCACCAGAATCTGCGCCCGCGGCTGGGGCCTGGGCAAAAGCGTTACTAATCCACATACAAAACCTCCGTTAATTACCAGTTGAAAACTGCTTCAAAAAACTGCTTCAGTTTTAGGCTTGTAAAGCGAAGCCGTAAACCCGCAATTCTAAACTGTATGGGGCTTTGAGCGCTTATTTACGCCCCTAGGGCTATTAATCCAGTCCGGGCTCTACGCCGCGCTGGCGATTCCGATGAAATTCCTCGCGATAGGTACTAAAACGGTCTTCAGCCAGAGATTCTCGGATCTCTTCCATCAGCTGAAGGTAATAAGAGAGATTGTGGATGGTATTGAGCTGCGACCCCAGGATCTCATTCGCCTTTTGGAGGTGATTTAAGTAGGATCTGGTGAAGTTTTTACAGGTGTAGCAAGCGCAGGTAGGGTCGACAGGGCGATCGTCGTCCTTGTACCCTGAATTACGCAGCTTGAGGTCACCAAAGCGGGTAAAGAGCCAGCCATTGCGGGCATTACGGGTCGGCATGACGCAGTCAAACATATCAATGCCGAGGCTGACACCTAGCATCAAGTCTTCAGGTGTCCCAACTCCCATCAGGTAATGGGGCATGTGCTCTGGCAGCATCGGGGCCGTGAAATTGAGGATGCGCTCAAACTCGGGTTTGGGTTCGCCAACCGAGAGGCCGCCGATCGCAATTCCGTCAAAGCCCTGTTGACTTACAGCATCTAGGGAGAATTCACGGAGGTTTTCAAACATACCGCCTTGGACGATGCCAAAAAGGCCATTGCCGGTCTCGAGCTCGCGAAAACGTTTTAAGGAACGATCGCCCCAGCGCAGCGACATCTCTAATGAGGCACGCGCAGTTTTTTCTGAGGTTGCCTGTCCCTTGATTTCGTAAGGCGTGCATTCATCAAACTGCATCGCGATATCGCTATTCAGCACCGCCTGAATTTCCATTGACACTTCTGGTGACATAAATAATTTATCGCCATTGATCGGAGACGCAAAGGTAACGCCCTCCTCGGAAATTTTCCTGAGCGCTCCTAAGCTAAAGACCTGAAAGCCGCCAGAGTCAGTGAGGATCGGCTTATCCCAGCCCATGAAGCGGTGCAGGCCACCATGCTTCTTCACAACATCTAAGCCAGGTCGCAGCCATAGATGAAAGGTATTGCCCAAAATAATTTGGGCTTTAGCCTCATGTAGATCCCGTGGGGTCATTGCCTTGACGGTGCCATAAGTTCCGACCGGCATAAAGATTGGTGTTTGAACACTGCCGTGAGGAAGGTCAAGCTGACCTAGGCGTGCAGGGCTGGCAGAGTCGCGCGCGAGGATATTAAAGTGAACGGGTTTTGTCATGGATTTGTTTAGTTAAGGCGGCTTAAGAACATCGCATCGCCGTAGCTAAAAAAGCGATATTTATTCTGAATGGCATGTTGATAGGCATTGCGGATATTGTCTACACCAGCAAAGGCGCTCACCAACATCAGTAAGGTCGATTTTGGCAGATGAAAGTTGGTCAGCAAGCAATCCACGGTTTTGAATGTGTAACCAGGCGTAATAAATAAATTCGTTTCGCCACTTGCCTGCTGGGTTTGGGCGTGACTCTCTAGGGCGCGCAGGCTAGTTGTCCCTACTGCAATGACTCTGCTACCTGCCTCTTGGGTAGCCTTAATTGCTGTAAGCGTTTCCGCGGGAATTGAAAACCACTCGTAATGCATCTTGTGTTTTGTGAGATCTTCTTCGCGAACTGGTGTAAAGGTGCCTGCGCCCACATGCAGGGTGACTGTGGCCTGTTTAACGCCGATCTCACTAAGTTGCTTCAGAATGGCTTCATCAAAGTGCAAGCCTGCCGTAGGGGCTGCTACCGCACCAGGATTCTTGGCGATGACAGTTTGATAGCGATTAGCATCTTCTTGATCTGGTTGGTGCTCGATATAGGGTGGCAGAGGCAATTCACCAAAGCGCTCTAGTAAACCAAATACATTTTCGGGGAAGCGTACTTCATAGAAACGGCCGTCACAGCCAATCATTTCAACGGGGAAGGTTTCGCCAGCTCGATTGTGTATAAGAACAATACTGCCGATCTTAGGAACCTTGGAGGCTCTGATTTGTACCCAGGCTTGTTTATCTCCGCTGATGCGTTCAATCAGGAGCTCTACATTGCCACCTGTCTCTTTTTTGCCATGCAGGCGGGCAGGAATGACTTTGGTGTCATTAAAGACCAGTAAATCCCCGGATTTTATTAACTTCAAGATATCCGGGAACTGCCGATCAATCAATTGGGCGACATTACCCCCCTCTATATTGAGCTCTAAGAGGCGGCTATCCGTTCTATTTGCTAGCGGGTGCTGGGCAATGAGTTCGGGCGGGAGGTCGTAATTGAAGTCGGAAAGTTGCATAGCATTACCATCAGGTATTGGATTTTAACGATGACGACTAAGCGACCGCCAGCTGCACTCGAAAAAATGGGTTTAAACAGCCCTATGGCACTTGCTTTGCATCTGCCATCCCGCTACGAGGATGAGACGGAGCTCTTCAGCATTGAGGAGGCCTTAGGTCTGGGAAGATTTCATTCGATCCAGACTCAGGGCGTCGTGATTCGTAATCAGGTGACGTTTCGCCCCAGAAGACAGTTATTAGTCACGATTGAGGACGAAACTGCTTCACTGCAACTACGCTTTCTCAATTTCTATCCTAGCCAGCAAAAGCAAATGGCAGTCGGTAGTCACATCCGGGTGCGGGGTGAAATTCGAGAGGGTTATCAAGGTGCGGAGATAGTTCACCCTACTGTTCGTGCAGTAATTCCAGAGGCACCACTGCCAGCGAGCCTGACCCCCGTTTATCCAGCCAGCGCTGGAATCTCACAAACTATGATTCGCAAGGCAGTGCTCAAAGCCCTTCAAGATGCAAGCCTAAAAGAGAGCTTGGCAGAATTTTTACCATCCAAACTCATGGCAGAAATTCTGCTAACAAGTGATTGGCCACCGCTGCAAGATGCAATTACTTATTTACACCAGCCACCTGCTGATGCCAATACCCAAGCACTTTTAGAGCGCACGCATCCTGCTTGGCGCCGCGTGCAGTTTGAGGAATTACTCGCTCAGCAGATTTCTTTAAAGCGAGCGCACGCCATCCGAAGAGAAAGGCGTTCCCCTAGTTTTGTGAAGAGTCAGCAAGCAAGTAATACAAACAAAATAAGCAAAACAAAAAACAGTATTGAAGATGGCTTGCTGACAGTCCTGCCCTTCAAGCTGACAGGTGCTCAAGCTCGTGTCTGGTCGGAGATTGGATCCGATTTATCAAATACCTTTCCAATGAATCGCTTATTGCAAGGCGATGTTGGTAGTGGGAAAACGGTGGTTGCAGCATTGGCTGCTGCGCGTGCGATGGATCATGGCTATCAAGCTGCCATCATGGCGCCGACAGAGATTCTGGCAGAGCAGCACTACCTCAAAATGCAGGAATGGTTTGAGCCCTTAGGAGTAAAGATTACTTGGCTCTCTGGAAGCTTGAAAGCTAAGGAAAAACGACTTGCACAAGAAATGATTGAGAGCGGTGAGGCTCAACTCATTATTGGTACACATGCACTCATTCAGGATAAGGTAAGTTTTGCAAAGTTGGGTTTAGCAGTCATTGATGAGCAACATCGTTTTGGCGTGAGACAGCGTTTAGAGATTCAGCAACGTGTTGGCTCGGAACTGTTTTATTGCCACCAATTAATGATGTCGGCTACCCCGATTCCACGGACTCTGGCAATGACCTACTACGCTGACTTAGACGTTTCTGTCATTGATGAATTGCCTCCCGGCCGCAAACCAATTGCAACTAAGGTAGTGAAGTCAGCGCGTAGGGATGAGGTAATTGGTGGATTACATGATTGGTTGGTAAAGGGGCTGCAAGCCTATTGGGTTTGTCCTTTGATTGAAGAGTCTGAAGTTCTGCAATTGCAAACAGCGGTTGAAAGTTTTGAACAGTTAACTCAGGCTTTACCAAACTTCAAAGTAGGCCTAGTTCATGGTCGCCTGAAGAGTGAGGAGAAGGCTGCAGTAATGGCAGCCTTCAAGGCCAATGAAATCCAACTATTAGTGGCGACAACCGTGATTGAAGTTGGTGTAGATGTGCCCAATGCAGCACTGATGGTGATCGAGCACGCTGAACGTTTTGGTTATGCGCAGATTCATCAATTACGTGGACGTGTTGGGCGCGGTTCGGCTGATTCAGTCTGTATCTTGATGTATGCAGAACCACTATCTATGGCTGCCAAGGAACGCCTACAAACTTTACGCGAAACGTCAGACGGATTCGTAATCGCAGAGCGCGACTTGTCGCTTCGTGGTCCAGGTGAATTATTGGGGGCCAAACAATCTGGGGATGCGATGTTGCGATTTGTCGACCTGCAACGGGATGCCTGGCTGATTGAGCTGGCTCAGACAGCGGCAGAGCGTCTGTTAGCTGAGCATGGCGACCTAGTAGAAAGACATCTGGAGCGTTGGCTTGGCTCTCGCACTGAGTTTCTAAAAGCTTGATAATTACACCATGACTCTGATTGCAAATAAAGAAAGACTAATTATCTGATGCGCGATCGTCTTGTTGCTTACGCTTATCTAATCCGTCTGGATAAACCGATCGGAACGCTATTACTATTGTGGCCAACCTTGTGGGCCCTTTGGCTAGCGAGTGGTGGTTTTCCTCAATGGCAGCTCTTGATTATTTTTATCTTAGGAACATTTTTAATGCGTAGTGCCGGTTGCGCTATGAATGACTATGCAGATCAAGATTTTGATCGCCATGTTTTGAGAACTAAAGAGCGACCTATTACGAGTGGAAAGATTTCTGGAAAAGAAGCATTAGCAGTTGCAGCCACTTTGGCATTGATGGCCTACATACTGATTCAACCTCTAAATACTTTAACTCAAGAACTCTCTTTCTTTGCCTTGGCAGTTGCGATTATTTACCCTTTCACCAAACGCTTCTTTGCTATTCCGCAAGCAGTCCTGGGTATTGCCTTTGGCTTTGGAATTCCGATGGCCTATGCCGCTGTATTGGATTTCATTCCAATGGAGGCTTGGATTTTGTTTGTGGGCAATATCTTCTGGGCGATTGCTTACGATACAGCTTATGCCATGGTTGATCGTGATGATGATGTGCGTTTGGGTTTGCGCACCTCAGCTATTACCTTTGGTCGTTTTGATGTTCTCGTAATTGCCTTGAGTTACTGCGCACTATTTCTGAGCCAGATTTGGGTTGCTCAACTAGCTAATCTCAATAATTACTTTTGGGTGGGTTGGTGCTTTGCTGTAGCTTGCGCCCTATATCACCTGAAGTTAGTGGCTAGTCGCAAGCGGGAAGATTGCTTCAAGGCATTTCGCCACAACAACTGGTTGGGTGGATTCTTATTTCTGGGAATTCTATTAGGTCTTACCTAATTCATCGCCCATGGCTTTACCGCGTTGACTAGCCGCATCAATTGCTTTTTCAAGCGCACCATGCCAATCGAGTTGCGTGAGTATCTCTAGCGCAGCAGCAGTAGTGCCACCCTTGGAAGTAACGCGTTCACGCAGTACACCCGCATGCTCATCTGAGTTATGGGCCAATTGTGTAGCGCCCTCTAAGGTAGCATAAGCAAGTTTGCGAGCGGTAGCCGAGTCCAACCCCAGTTTCTCGCCACTCGATTGCATGGCCTCTAAGAACGCAAAAACGTAGGCGGGACCACTTCCAGAAACAGCGGTAACCGCATCCATGAGTTTTTCTTCATTCACCCAGACCGCTTGACCTACTGCATTACAAATAGTTTCTGCCAAGGCGCGGTCAGATGCATTGACCGCAGCATCAGCGAATAGCCCAGTAATGCCCTTACCAATTAATGCTGGGGTATTAGGCATCGCACGTACACAGCGCTCATGATCAAGCCAGCGACTCATATCTTTAAGACGAATGCCCGCAGCAATGCTGAGAATAAGTGGACCTGGTGCCGTCGCATGCTTGAGTTTTGCACTTAAAGACTTGGCTGCCACATTAAAGTCCTGGGGTTTAATTGCCATGACTACGATATTGTTTTTAGAGAAGTTAAAAGCAATTTGATCCAAAGCGCCAATGATTTGCACGCCAAAATCTTGGTGCAACTGCAAGCCAGTACTAGCATTTGCCTCGACTACAGACAGTTGATTGGCCTCAAAACCATTAGCTAGTAGGCCGCTAATTAAAGCGCGACCCATATTGCCACCCCCAATGAAGGTGATGTGGGCATTTTGGTTTGTTTGTTGTGTGCTCATGCCTTGATCTTATCGCGCTTCCCAAAAATGGCGCTACCTACACGTACCATGGTACTGCCTTCAGTGACTGCAGCCTCCAGATCATCAGACATTCCCATGGAGAGCGTATCAAAGAAATCATACCCATCATCACCAATATGCTTTGCCTTAATTCCGACAAAGCATTCTCGAACAGAAGCTAAAGATTGACGTTGCTGGTTGACATCATCGCTAGGTGCAGGGATGGCCATGAGTCCACGCAGAACTAAATTAGGTAATTTGGAGATCGCATCGCAAAGAGCATCGACCTCTTCGAGAGAAATACCGCTTTTACTATCTTCTTCGCTGACATTAATCTGAACGCAAACCTGCAATGGCTCTAAGTTGGAAAATTCTCCGCGTTGAGTAGAAAGGCGTTCTGCAATTTTGATGCGATCAATACTGTGTACCCAGTCAAAATGTTCCGCAACATCACGTGTCTTATTGCTTTGTAGTGGGCCAATAAAATGCCACTCTAGCCAAGGGCGCAATTTAGCAAGTTGCTGAATTTTTTCAACGCCTTCTTGGACATAATTTTCACCAAAAGCAGTTTGCCCGACATGCATAGCCTCCTCAATCGCTATAGCGGGAAAGGTTTTGCTGACAGCAAGTAGTTGGATGTCCTCAGGCTCACGTTTAGCCGCCAAAGCTGCCAGTTCAAGTCGCTGCCTCAACATCATAAGGTTTGAGGTGACTTGACTCATGATGGGATTCGGTTTTTTTGACTAATGAGTTGGTCAACAATCTCAATCCAATGCATGACTGGATTGTCATCTTGTTGAAGATGAGTGATGCAGCCAATATTTCCGGAAACAATGACTTGCGCTCCAGACTCTTCGCAGGCAGCATTGAGATGAGTTAGTTTGTTATTGCGTAACTGTTCTGAGAGTACTGGCTGGGTTACTGAATAGGTGCCTGCAGAACCACAACAAAGATGACTATCAGCGCATAAGCGCACGCCAATACCAATACTAGCTAACAGACCCTCTACTTTGCCGCGAATTTGTTGGCCATGTTGCAGTGTGCAGGGCGGGTGATAAACCACACCAGGTTTTGGATCACTACCCACTAGGGCAACGAGCTCTTCCTGAAGTACTGGCAGGATTTCTGAAATATCTTTAGTGAGAGCGGAGATGGTCTTGGCCTTAACAGCGTACTGGGGATCATTCGAAAGTAGATGGCCATAATCTTTGACCATCACGCCACAACCAGAAGCGGTCATCACAATGGCTTCAACGCCTTGCTCAACTTGCGGCCACCAGGCATCGATATTTTGTTTAGCATTTTCTAGGCCACCCACTTGATCGTTTAGGTGGTGGCGCAATGCTCCACAGCAAGTAGCGTTAGGCGCGGAAATTAACTGAATCTTGAGTGCATCTAAAACCCGTGCTGTTGCTGAGTTGATGTTTGGCAGCATGCCAGGTTGAACGCAGCCCTCGAGCAATAGCATCTTGCGTGAGTGGCTAGTCTGTGGCCTTGCATAAGGATCAGTGTTTGGATTGAGCGCTTTATTTTTAGCTTCCGGAATCTTGCGCTGGATACCACTCGGCATGAGTGGGCGAACTAAGCGACCAATCGCCATCGCAGAATTAAATAACTTAGGGCTAGTTAAACCCTCTTTTAGGGCCCAGCGTGTGAGGCGCTGACCAAGAGGACGCTTGGGAGTGTTTTCTTCTGCCCACTTGCGCCCAATATCGACCAAGTTGCCGTATTGCACGCCACTAGGACAAGTACTTTCACAATTGCGGCAAGTCAGGCAGCGATCTAAATGCAGACGTGTTTTTTCGGTAGGGGCTTGGCCTTCCGCCATTTGTTTGATGAGGTAGATACGACCTCGGGGACCATCGAGCTCATCACCTAGTAATTGGTAGGTAGGGCATGTAGCGGTGCAGAAGCCGCAGTGAACGCATTTGCCAAGAATTCTGGCGGCTTCAATACCCTCGGGAGTATTGACGAATTGGGGGGCGAGTTGAGTTTGCATAAGGGCGCTAAAAAAGATACTTAGGGAAGGCGTGAAGTAGCAAATATGCCCGCAGGATCAAAGGCGGTTCTGAGGCGGGTTTGTACTGCCTCCAATGCAGTTGAGTGCACTTGCTCACTCAAAAGGGTAAAGCGTTGTGTGCCTGAGTCAACATTACTCCCTTGCTTAAAACGAGTTGCATGCCCACCATGAGCGCTCGCTAAGGCCTTGATAGAGGTAAAAGTAGCGTCATCACCCGGCGCCTTTATCCAGCGTTGCTGACCATGCCATTCCAAAGCAATGTCACCGTTCACATTTTGAAAAGCAAGTGTTCCACAGGCGGCTGGGAGTGCGAGGCGATATAAAGTTTCATCACTATTGAGGTTTGAAAAAACAGCTAATTGCTGTTCGCGCAAAGCGGCCCAAAATTTTGAAGCTACTTGAGGGTCTAGTTCGCTTGCATTGACAGCTGCACCCATGATTGGAATTGCTGCTTTGATTGCAGCAGCAGCACCGGCTAAGCGAATGGTGAGTTCACCATTACCACCGATTGAACTGCCGATCCAGCAGCTTGCTGAGAGTGGTAATGGCTGTCCTGCCCATTCATTTAGGAGCTGCAGTGCCCGTGCTTGGGTAATGTTGCAACGAAGAGATGCTGTAGCAGCTGGTCGCGGTAATACTTTTACGGAAGCTTCTAGCAACAGCGATAAGGTTCCCATTGATCCAGGCAATAAGCGTGAGACATCATATCCCGCAACGTTCTTCATCACCTTGCCCCCAAAGGATAGATCTTGGCCTTTACCGTCTAGGATGCGAGCACCCAGAACAAAATCCCGTAAATTACCAGCGCTAATGCGCCCCGGGCCTGCCAAGCCTGCAGCAATCGCTCCACCAAAAGTCGCGCGCTCTCCAAAGTGAGGGGGCTCAAATGCTAACACTTGATTCTTATCAGCTAGAGCGGCTTCAATTTCTTTTAGCGGTGTACCAGCGCACGCAGTAATCACAAGCTCTTCAGGCTGGTATTCTAAAATCCCCGAGTAAGTGCGGGTATCTAACTTGGCATAAGAATTGGCATTCCCATACCAAGACTTTGTGCCGCCACCTTCAATCGATAAAGGAGTTTTATTTTTAACTGCCGCCAGAATTTGTTCTTGAAATAAGTCAATACTTGCATTGCTAGTTGCCGACATTAAAAACGCTCCAACTCAGGATGCGGTAAGTTGCCACCACTAATGCGCATGCGGCCATATTCAGCACAACGGTTCAAGGTAGGAATGGCTTTATCGGGATTCAATAGTCGCTCTGGATCAAATGCGGATTTAACACCCCAAAATGATTCGCGTTCACCTTCACCAAATTGAATGCACATGGAGTTAATTTTTTCAATGCCAACACCGTGCTCACCAGTGATCGTGCCATCAAGCTCAACGCAGGCTTCTAAAATTTCAGTACCAAATTCTTCGGCGCGATGCCACTCTTCTTGATCGGCACCGTTAAATAAAATGAGGGGATGCATATTGCCATCACCCGCATGAAATACATTTAAGCAGGCAAGACCATATTTCTTTTCCATACCCTGTATACGTCTTAGTAAAGTGCCAATATTTCTGCGTGGGATCGTGCCATCCATGCAGTAATAGTCGGCAGCTAAGCGGCCGGCTGCTGGGAAAGCATTTTTGCGACCGCTCCAAAACTTCAGGCGTTCCGCTTCATTCTGAGAAATCTGAATGCCGCTGGCACCGGCTTGCTCTAGAACTTTTGTCATGCGCTCAATTTCTTCCGCAACCTCTTCAGGCGTGCCGTCGGATTCGCAAAGCAGAATGGTTTCGGCTTCGAGGTCATATCCCGCATGAACAAACTCTTCTACTGCGCGAGTGGTGGCTTTATCCATCATCTCTAGGCCGGCTGGAATGATCCCAGCAGCAATGATGGCCGCTACTGCATCTGCACCTTTTTCAATATCGTCAAAGCTGGCCATGATGACGCGCGCCAACTTGGGTTTAGCAACCAGCTTTACTGTGACTTCGGTCACGACAGCAAGCATGCCCTCGCTACCCATCACAATTGCTAATAAATCGAGTCCTGGGGAGTCTGGTGCAAGACTACCAAACTCTACGATCTCACCGTTCATCAAGATGCCGCGCACCTTTAAAACGTTGTGAAGCGTCAGGCCATATTTGAGGCAGTGCACACCACCGGAGTTTTCATTGACGTTCCCGCCAATAGAGCAGGCGATCTGTGAAGATGGGTCTGGGGCGTAATACAGTCCGAGATGAGCTACCGCTTCGGAGATCGCTAAATTACGAACACCTGGCTGCACAACTGCAGTTCTCGTGAACGGATCGATGTTGATGATCTTTTTGAGCTTGGCTAGCGAGAGCACTAGGCCCTGGGAGATAGGCATGGCACCACCCGATAGACCGGTGCCAGATCCGCGGGGGACAATGGGCACCTGCATCGCAAAGCAAATCTTCAAAATCTGGGCAACCTGCTCCTCAGTCTCCGGCAGAGCTACCGCTAGGGGCATACGTCGATAGGCTGCCAGGCCATCGCATTCATAAGGAATCGTGTCCTCAGGCTCCCATAGCAAGGCATGTTCGGGGAGGATAGGGCGCAAGGCCGATACCAGTTTGGATTGCAGGGCGGTAATAGCCGCGAGTTCGGGGGGTGGGGTCACCATATTCATAGGAATCATTTTAGCCATTTACCTATAATTAGTTTTATGGGAAATCGACTTTCAAAAATAGCCACCAGAACTGGTGATGCGGGCATGACCGGGCTTGGCGATGGTAGCCGGGTAGAAAAGGATCATTTGCGCATTTGCGCTATGGGCGATGTGGATGAATTGAACTCCGAAATCGGGGTTTTGATGACTGAATCGATCCCTGAGAGCCTTGCAGAGGAGTTCAAAAACCTATTTTTGCAAGTACAGCATGATTTATTTGACCTGGGTGGAGAGCTTTGTATTCCCAATTACACCCTACTCAAGCCAGAGCAGGTAGCTCAGTTGGATATTTGGCTGGAAAAATTCAATGCGACTTTGCCCCCTCTGACTGAATTTATTCTTCCGGGCGGCACTAGGGCAGCTTCTCAGGCCCATGTCTGCCGCACTGTCTGTAGACGGGCGGAGAGATCGATTGTGCGTTTGGGTTGGGAGGAGCCTTTATACGACGCTCCGCGTCAATACGTTAATCGCTTATCAGACCTATTGTTTGTATTAGCGCGGGTTCTCAATCGTGCTGCAGGCGGTCAAGACGTTTTATGGAAGCATGAAAAAAAAGAGACTAAATAATTTAGTCTCTTTTAGATTAATAAAGCAGTTTCACTTTATCTTCTTACCTCATTATTTCTTTGCTTTTCTGCGGCTCTTTACAGCTAAAGCCAAACGTTGTAATACATTGGCTGAGTCTTCCCAATTAATGCAAGCATCGGTAATGCTCTTGCCGTATTCCAATTTGTTTGGATCATCTTTTCCGGGCGAGAATTTTTGCGCACCATCATTGAGGTGACTTTCAATCATCACACCAAAAATATGATGTGAGCCAGATTCAATTTGCTCAGCAATATTTTCTGCCACCACAATTTGACGCTCATGTTTTTTGCTGGAGTTTGCGTGCGATAAGTCAACCATCAAACTGGCTGGAAGCTTTGCTGCCTGTAGTTCAGAGCAGGCTGCTTGAACATATTGCGCTTCATAGTTAGGCTCTTTACCGCCACGCAAAATAACGTGACAGTCTTTATTGCCCTTAGTTTCCACAATAGATACTTGACCGTTCTTATGCACTGATAAGAAGTGGTGTGGGCGGCTGGCTGCCTGAATAGCATCAGTAGCAATCTTGATGTTGCCATCAGTACCATTCTTAAATCCGATTGGCGCTGAGAGGCCAGAAGCAAGTTCGCGATGCACTTGACTCTCGGTTGTGCGTGCGCCAATAGCGCCCCAAGAAATCAGATCCGCAATGTATTGCGGAGAAATCACATCCAAAAATTCGCTACCTGCAGGCATGCCTAGACGATTGATTTCCATCAATACTTGGCGAGCCATTCGCAGACCTTCTTCAATGCGATAGCTCTCGTCTAAGTAGGGGTCATTAATTAAACCCTTCCAGCCAACAGTGGTGCGTGGCTTTTCAAAATAGACACGCATCACGATTTCGAGTTCACCTGCAAAACGATCACGCTCTATAAGTAGTCTTTGGCAGTACTCTAGTGCTGCACGAGGATCATGAATCGAGCAAGGCCCGATGATCACGAGCAGGCGATCATCTTTTCCGTGAATGATGTCGCGAATCTTTTTACGTGTCTTGCTGATGAGTGCTTCTGTAGGTGTTCCTGCGATCGGAAAGAAGCGAATTAAATGCTCTGGTGGTGGCAGAACAGTAATATTGTGAATGCGTTGATCGTCCGTATCTGACGTTTTATCAACGGCAGCGTACCAGTTTGCGGGATTCGTATTTTGTTGGCTCATCTGGCTATTTTAAGCCGTTCCTCCGACAGTCAGGCTGTCGATGCGTAAAGTTGGTTGCCCAACGCCCACAGGGACGCTCTGGCCTTCCTTGCCGCAAACCCCGATGCCGCCGTCTAATTTCAGGTCATTTCCGATCATAGAGACCTGTTTTAAGGACTCCGGACCGCTACCAATGATGGTGGCGCCCTTAACTGGATATTGAATTTTGCCGTTTTCTACCCAGTAGGCCTCTGAGGCTGAAAATACGAATTTACCGCTAGTAATATCGACTTGACCGCCTCCAAAGTTGACTGCATATAGACCGCGTTTAATGCTGGCTACGATTTCTTGGGGATCATCCTTACCGGCCAGCATGTAGGTATTGGTCATGCGGGGCATCGGTAGGGAGGCAAAACTCTCGCGCCGTCCATTGCCCGTCAGGGGCATATTCATGAGTCTGGCATTCAGGCTGTCCTGAATATACCCTTTCAAAATGCCGTCTTCAATCAGGGTGGTGCACTGGGTAGGCGTACCTTCGTCATCAATATTGAGTGAACCGCGACGACCGGAAAGTGTTCCGTCATCCACTACAGTGACACCTTTAGCGGCAACGCGTTGTCCAATGCAGCCAGCAAAAGCAGATGAGCCCTTGCGATTAAAGTCGCCCTCAAGGCCATGACCTACTGCTTCGTGCAATAACACGCCAGGCCATCCTGGCCCCATGACTACTGTCATTGGACCGGCTGGGGCAGGGCGAGAATCCAAATTGATCAGTGCGCCATCAACTGCCTCATCAACATATTGATTAATCAGTTCTGTATTGAAGTAGTGGTAATCATGACGAGCACCACCGCCGGAAGACCCCGATTCGCGACGACCATTTTGTTCGGCAATGACATGCACTGATACTCTTACTAGTGGACGTACATCAGCTGCTAATAGGCCATCCGCTCGAACTACTAGCACCACATCAAACTCACCAGCTAAGCTAGCCATCACCTGAATGATGCGTGGGTCACGTGCTTTTGCGCGACGCTCAATGCCTTCAAGTAAAGCGATCTTTTCTTGGGGTGCTAGTGAATCTAAAGGGTTTAAGTCTGAGTAGAGTCCATTGGAAACAGGCGTAAAGATTTTGCTCGCAACAGCGCGTGTACCACCTTGGGGTCCAATCACGCGAGTAGATTTGGCTGCTTTATTTAGGGCCTCTAAATTAATTTCATCAGAGTAAGCAAAGGCAGTCTTATCCCCATAAATCGCGCGCACTCCAACACCTTGATCAATGCTAAAGCTGCCAGATTTCACGATGCCTTCTTCTAGGCTCCAGCTCTCGCTACGGGTATGTTGGAAATAAAGGTCGGCATCGTCGAGCTGATGCGTAAACATATTACCGAAGGTGTGATGCAAATCTTGCTCCGAGAGCCCGCTTGGCTCAAGCAAAATAGATTTAGCCAGCTTGAGAAGGTCGGCCTGTTTATTGGGCTTAGTCCAATCACTTGGAAATAATGCTTCTGGTGCTCTCATCTTGATTTTGCTGAACTTTCTGTATTAAAGCTTGCGGTGTTTTAATGCGGGTAACTTAGAGCGTACCTCTTTTAATTTATCTTTGCTGAGCGTGCCCTGAATAAAACCTTCACCTTTAGGAAGATTGCTCAATATCTCTCCCCATGGGTCAATTAGCATGCTCTCACCCCAGGTACGCCGTTGGTTTAAGTGAAGGCCGCCCTGGGCTGAAGCTAAGACATAGCATTGGTTTTCAATTGCGCGAGCGCGCAAAAGAATTTCCCAATGATCTTTACCTGTGGTGTAGGTAAATGCAGCTGGAATAATGTGACAATCCACTTGGCCAAGGGCGCGGTATAGCTCTGGAAAACGTAGGTCATAACAAATACTCAATCCAAAGCGCCATTCCACTGCATCAACTTCGATTGAGAATTGGCCTGGTAGGCTACCCGCTGAAATAGTTTCAGACTCTTCGTAACGCTCCGTTGGAGTTTGAAAACCAAACAAATGAATCTTATCGTAACGAGCGATTTGTGTGCCTTGAGGATCAAATACTAGTGAGGTATTCAGAACCTTATTAGATTCTTTGGCCTCCAAAGGAATGGTTCCAGCAACTAGATAAATATTATTTTCTTGTGCGATTGAGGCAAGTCGCTCTTGAATCGGACCAGACCCAGCCACCTCCCGTGCATTGACCTTATCGGTATCTTTCAAACCCATTAAGCAAAAATATTCCGGCAACACGGCAATCTGCGCCCCGGAATCTGTAGCGGCTTTAATTAAGCGAGCTGCAGTCTCGAGATTTTCATTGAGACTGGGAGTCGATACCATTTGTATCGATGCCATGTTGAGTTCAGAAGAATTTCTTGGTGCGTTCATCTATTTAACCTGGCATTTGGGTGGCGTTGTTTTGGTTTGTAGGTGGATTTGCGGGAGCAGAATTAGGGGAGCCTGGTTTTGTTTGTTCTTTCAAAAGATTCTTAGTGCGAATCGTCTCTAAAGTTTTAGCATCGAGTGGCTGACCCTTTTGATCAAGAGGAACTACTTCAGGATTTTCCCAGGAGCCCTGAACCAAATAATCTGTCTGCATGGTGCGGTTAATTTGATTGGTGATGAGATACTGACCTAGTACCGCACCTAAACCAATAATGGGATTAATTGCAAATGCCGCAAGTGAGCCTGCAGTGGCGTCGATCGTAGGAAAGATAGTGATTCGGAGATCCTGGGTTTCTTTGGCGATATTAATTTGCCCTGTCATAGCAACCCGAGCTTGATCCAGAATCATATTGAATTGTTTGGTTTGCGCAATGCCTTGTGTAATCTCAAAGTTACTCGCAATAGAATTAAAGGGTGTGCCTTTGATTGCTAAGTTTCCTAGACTACCTTTGAGATCAAAGGTTGCAAATCTAAAGAGACTTTGCAGACTGAGAACATCCAGCAGCTTAGCTCCATCAGTGTTGACTTCTAATAAGCGTCCTTTGGCGAGGTCTAGGCTCACGTTGCCAGCAAGAGAATCATATGCTGGAGAAAAGGGCGAACCAGACCATGAGAGCGAGGCATTGAGCTTTCCTTCGCCGCCCTCTACCGACTTAGAGTTACTCCAATGGGCAATAATCTGCCCCGCATCTTTGATATTGACATCCGCAGTGAATGAGCTTAGTTCAGGATTGTTTGGGGTGCGAGCCTGCCACTGACCTTTGATAGTGGAGTTGCCTTGAGGATTATTAATTTGCATTGACTCAAGCTTCACGAGATCGCGACTAGTTTTGGATTTGATCTTTACAGCGCCTAGTTGCGCCTTGGTCCAACTCAAATCATCGATCGTTAAATCTAAGCTGGGGATAGCATTTGGATCGACCGGGGTCTTGAGGGGGATAGCTTTTTGTGGGGGACTTTCCTTGGATACTAATTCTGGAGATATACGTTGATCTGGAACTTTTAGGCGTGTAAGTCTTCCAGAGACAAATCCACTGGGGTGATCACTACTACCGGGTTGCCATTGCACCTGACCAGCGATCTGGGATGAATTTAAACGCATTTGCCAAGCGATGTTTTTCTTCTGAGACTGCATGCTGACATCAGTCCACTCGCGATCTAGGGCGATTAATTTCTTCACTTGAGCAGAGATCTGTACATCTTCCTCGGGATTATTTGACGGATTGACTTCATTCGCTTTGCCCTTTTGCTTTGCCGCCCCTAAAAACTCTACCCACTGATCAAGATCTAGTTCATTGCTTGCTAAGTGGACTGAAGTGCCTTGTTGTGGCAATGCTGTTGGAGACCCAACACCAACTGCATTTTTAATTTCATTAGCGGAGTTGAGATTTCCCTGAAGGAAATATTGACCTCCTAATTTTCCAGACCAATCTGCGCGTACTAAATTAGTTTTGCTGGCTGGGTAAATTTTTAGATTGAGTTCTCCCAACATAGGAGTTCCTGCTAATTTCTTGGCAGGTGAGGGGGCGGAGCTTGCCCAGTTGCGTAAATCAAAATTGAGTTTAGTTTGGCTGCCTGCTTTATTAAAGTTGATCAGACCTTCATATTTTGCCGATCCACTCATCGCACTCAGGAGTGCTGGGTGGGCCCGAGATCTTAAATTTCCTGAGATGTAATCTTTGATGAAGCTAGCATTAATGTTGCCTCCAATGCTAAAGCTAGTATTGCCTGCCGAAGAGGGTGCGCTAGCAATTTTGAAGGCGCCGCCTAAAAAATTTGCGGTGACATTATCAAACTCAGGATTAGCTTCAGTAATGCGTACCTTGCCTTTCAGATTTTCAAGTGGAGGAACCTGCCCCCATTGCACTTGATTTCCGGGAAGGTTAATTTTTGCATCGAAGCTAACATCGTCACTTCCAGCTAGCGGAATTTTTAAGTCAAGGCCGACATTTACAGAGCCCTTGAGAGAGAGATTCTTGGCTAAGTTCGCTTGTGAAATGCCTACGGGTGATGTAAATAGGTATTCGAGGATTTCAGGGCCATCACCCTCAATGGAGCTATTAATGAGTAAGGCCAGATTTTTAGCGCTAAGATCCGGAATTTGTGCTTTGACCTTGGTGATAGCCACCCTTTGATAGTTTGCTTTATCGACATCAATATTTAAAGCTGCTTGTTTCATATTGATACTGCCGCTGACATTGCTCAGTACTGACCAAACCCCTTGGCTTTTTGGAAGCAGAGGTACTGGCTTGAAGCTTGCCTTGGAAAAAGGTAGGTTTAAGCTGAGCTCCCCCACTGTGCCTGCTGGGTAAGGCGCTTGATTGGGGTCGCCTTTAATGTGCAAAGAGCCATTTTGAATCTCTCCAGACTCAAAGGCTTTACTTAGGTATAGGCGACTATCCTTATCCATTCCAACTGGTAAATAGCGATATGCTGTTGCTAACTTAGCCTTAACAAACTCCATATCGAGTGTTATTTGATCGGGTTGTTTCGGGGCGCCGATCAGATAGCTGAGATCAAAATTGGTAGTGATTTCAGGGTTACTGAGCTGCATTTTCTTGGCATTGATTAGCCAGCCCCCTTTTTGTTTAGACCAACTAATCTCACCTTTTGCGCGGTCTAATTGAATTTCAGAAGCGGATAAAAAGTCACCCATCTCTAATTCAAGATTGCTCGAATCTAGTGTGAAGTTACCTTGCTTCTGATTGCCAACTAAGTTGCCAGACAAATTTGCAGCTGAGGGCATTGATTTATTCACCCCAGTGAAACTAATGTCATTGAGCTTTGCGCTGATAGTGAAGTCGAGTTTGTTAGAGGAAAACCAATTTCCCGGAATGGGTAAGGCCGATAGAGCAGATTGGCTTTCGGACCAATTCATATTTACATTCTGTAGCTCACCATCTGCTTCAGAAATCTTGATCCATTGATGAATCTTTTTTGGCAGAGGAAGATTGAGTGCAAAGAGAGCAATATCTTCTAATTGTATTTTTGGTGATGAGAAGCCGAACTCTTTTATCTCGCCACCATCTTTTGGCGGACGCCAACGGAAAGTAATGGGGCTTAATTTTTCAAGGGGCGCTGTTTGCGGGCTATCGATATTGCGCCATGCCAAGGTTTTTGTTGTGATGGAATTTAAGCCGCCATCGGTATCTTGGATGAGATCTGTTTCCAGCCTACCAAACTCAAGGGGATCCTCATCCTTGTTTAATTGCAATATAACTTGATCGGCTATTAAAGACATTTTCCCGCCATTAGCCTTGCCACCATCAAGCTTCAAGCTACCCTTAGAGTTGATTCTGCCGCCCAAGTCATATACCGGAAGACTGAGGTCTTTAGAAATTTGCCCGAGCTTGAGTTCTGCAAAATCCCACGAAACAGTTCCGACCCAGTCGCGCCAATTACCCGCCTGGCCACCAAGGTGATGGACAAAGTCAGCCTGAAGTTTAATTGGATTTGGACTCCAAGGGGTTTGAGCGACGAGCTGACCTTCATGACTGCGAATGCCGTTTACTAATTGGAAGCTTTGAATATCAATGGTAGTTTTTAGTTTTCGACTTTGTTGGTCTTCCCAATAAATTTTGGCATTGTTAATTTGGATATCGTTTTGAGCGAGCAACCAGTTGCCAGTTGAAAAATTATCGGCATCACCTTGAACCGGAATGCCGGCAATGGAAACAATGCCTTTTGCATCGCGCTGTGCGTATAGCTGCGCCCGATCAATAGTGATCTCGTGAAAATAGGGTGCTAAATAATAGAAAGAAAGCCAACTGAGTTGCCCGCTGATATTTTCAATGAGCAAGGGCGGTGTGGAAATATTTGCGATATTGAATCGTAATCCTTGAATCGCAAAGCTTGGTCGAATTCCAGTCCAAGATACTTTGACATCATCCATCGTGACATTCGTGCCCAAGCGAGCACTCATTAAGCGCTCTATGGTGGGCTTTGATTTCTCAATCTGTGGCCATAAAACAAAACGCACCCCAAGATGGCCTAATACAAAAAAAGCCACAGTAACACCTGCAAGAATGAGGGTGCGCTGACGCCAGCGACCACCAGAACCTGAAGGACGTTTTTGAAGCACGCTCTGCAGGCGAGTCCGGATGATATTTACAAGCATGGTCTCTATTATCCGTCAGCTATTAGGTGATCGCCAAGCTTCTGTAAGTTTGAGTCGAGAGTCGGATTAAGATGGAGAAATGACTGATTTTGCCGCCCAAATTGAATTTCTAAAGCAGCACTCCAGCTACGCACAACGCTGGCTCAATTCTCGTCCTGAGTGGGTTGATTGGCTTCACTATCAGGGCACCCACAAAGTGGATGTGATTGGAATCCGGGATCTATTGAGTCCTTGCCAAGATGCTTTAGCTGCCCCTGAGCAAGATGAGGCTCAGTTTATGGCGGATCTGAGGCTGGCAAGGCAACGCCTCATGCTCTGGATTGCCTTTCGAGACCTCAATGGCCTGGCCGATCTTGGTGAGGTAACTCAGGCATTGAGTCATTTTGCTGAGGAGGCAATAGCTCTTACGATTGCCTATATTCGAGAAGATCAGCAGCGTCGTTTTGGCCTGCCTTGGAGCCGGGTCACGGATTCAGAGATGCCTTTAATGGTCGTGGGTATGGGCAAGCTGGGAGGGTTGGAGCTCAACCTTTCTTCTGATATCGACCTGATCTTTTTATATGAGCACGAAGGTGATACTCAGGGCGGACCAAAGAGCCTGTCATATCACGAGTGGTTTGTGCGCATGGGTAAGCGTCTGATTAAATTATTGGCTGAGCATGACGCCAATGGTTTTGTATTTCGGGTGGATATGCGCCTGAGACCCAATGGAGATTCTGGACCCCTAGTCTGTAGTCTCGATATGCTTGAAGAATATCTATTGGTACAAGGAAGGGAGTGGGAGCGCTATGCCTGGATTAAGGGCAGGTTAATCTCACCTTTACCTGATTCACCCTCCTTTGCTCATTGCGAGCGTGAGCTCGATCAACTGATTCGTCCTTTTGTTTATCGCCGCCATTTAGATTACGGTGTGATTGCTTCCATCCGTGAATTGCACCGGCAGATACAGCATGAAGCCGAGAAGCGCTCGTCCAATCATCATGGTCGATCTAGGGATATTAAGTTGGGCCGCGGCGGCATCCGTGAAATTGAATTCTTGGCGCAAATGTTTCAATTGATGCGTGGCGGTACGGATCCGCGCTTTCGCATTCGGCCTACTCTAGAGGTATTGGAGTTAGTAAAGCAGAAAGACATTTTGCCCGCTAAAGAGGTTGATGATTTAAAGGCAGCTTACGTTTACTTGCGTCGCTTAGAGCATCGGATCCAGGTTTGGGAGGATCAGCAGACACACTATTTGCCTGAGGATGAGGGTCCTCGTGCTCGTTTGGCAGCGAGTATGGTCGGCCCTGATCAGATTCAAGATCAAGCGCGTTTTTTATCTGAGCTCGACCAACACCAAACGGCAGTAGCTCAGTATTTTGAAAAAGCTTTTGTACTCGATGATGCTGCGCGCTTAGATAATGCCTCCTTGCCAGCAGGCTGGGAGCCTGACTCCACCCTGTTCCCAGAGTCTACGGCCCGTTGGTTGGCTTGGGCTGATAGCTCTAAGCAAAGACAGTTACCAGAAAAAAGCAGGATCATTTTCAACAACCTCATTCGCAAGGCTGCAGAGAACTTGCAAGTGGATCAGCCTGTTGTGATTAGCGCAGATCAAACCTTGCTACGTTTTTTTGATTTGTTAGAGGCAGTTGCGAGGCGTAGCGCCTATCTATCCATCTTGTCTGAATATCCTCAAGCACTATTGAATGTATTGGCTTTACTTAAGACCTCTCAATGGGGCGCGCAATATTTAACTCGGCACCCCCATCTCTTAGATTACTTACTTAACTCTCGTACTGAGAAGGCGCTGATTGAAAATCCAGAGCAGTATTGGCAGGAAGTAAAAGCTACCTTAGATATGCGTCTTGATGATGTGATGGCAGATGGTGATGGCTCAGAGCAGGCGATGGATATTTTGCGCATCACCCATCACACTGAAACCTTTATCACCTTGCTCGCAGATTTAGGAATTGGCATGGATCACGAGCTTTCGGTAGAAAAGGTGAGTGATCATCTATCTGCTTTGGCAGACTTGATATTACAGACTACTTTTGAGCGGGTGTGGCCTTGTGTTACTCAGAAGTTTGCATTGCCGCCTGATGCGACTGCAACATTCGCAGTGATTTCTTATGGCAAGTTGGGTGGTAAAGAGTTGGGCTATGCCTCTGACTTAGACTTGGTTTTCTTATATCAGGCCGAAGCAACTGATCTAACTGCCCAAGAAATTTATGCGCTACTCGCTAAGCGGATGATTAACTGGTTAACCGCCTATACATCAGCTGGCAGCTTATTTGAAATCGACACACGTCTTCGTCCAAATGGTTCTGCCGGATTTTTAGTGACCAATGCCGATGCATTTAAGAAATATCAGATGCGTGAGGGTGACAACGCTGCATGGGTTTGGGAGCATCAAGCTCTGACGCGAGCTAGATTCTCGGCAGGATCAAGAGTAGTTGAAGAATTCTTTGATAGCGTGCGATTTGATGTTTTAAGTCAGAAGCGTGATGTTGGACAACTGCGCCATGAGATTTTGGAAATGCGTCGCAAGGTTCATGCTGGACATCCAAACCCTAGCGCTGACTTTGATTTGAAGCATGATGCCGGTGGTATGGTGGATATTGAATTTATCGTGCAGTTTTTAGTTCTGGCATTCTCAAGCACCCATCCACAGCTGATTGGTAATTTGGGAAACATCGCTTTACTTCGGATTGCTGGAGAGGCAGGATTAATTCAAGCTGCAATAGCACAAGAGGTAGGAGATGCCTATCGCTTACTTCGGGCGCGTCAGCATCGCTTGCGTTTAGATGGTGCAGAAAAGACGCGGGTAGATTTGGGGCTTGAGCCACAATTGGTTCAAGCAAGAGATATGGTTCTGACTTTATGGCAAGAAATATTTTTGGCCCCTTCGGACACAAAATCAGCTTAGTTTTGCTCTAGTAGCTCCCGAGCGTGTCGACGTGTCGTGTCGGTAATCGTTGCTCCACCCAGCATGCGCGCAACTTCCTCTACTCGCTCAGGCCTTCCAAGCGGCATGACCTGAGAGAGAGTTTTATCGCCGGCCTGAGATTTACTGACTTTGAGGTGGTGATTGCCTTGCGCAGCCACTTGTGGCAAGTGGGTCACACACAGAATTTGATGAGACTGGCCAAGCTGACGCAATAGCTTCCCAACGGTCTCTGCGACAGCGCCGCCAATGCCGGCATCGACTTCATCAAATATCAGAGTGGGTGTAAATGAGGCCTTGCTAGTGATAACGCTAATAGCTAAGCTAATACGAGCTAATTCACCACCGGATGCTACTTTTGCCAATGAACGTGGAGTGCTTCCAGCATGGCCTGCAACTAGAAACTCAATTTGCTCAAGACCATGAGCGCCACCTTCGGCCAAAGGTAGCAAAGCAATTTCTAATTGTCCGCCTGCCATCGATAGGTCTTGCATTGCAGTGGTAACTTGCTTGCCTAAATCTAGCGCAGCCTTGCTACGTTTTTGTGAGAGTTGCTTTGCTTGCTTGAGGTAGGCAAGCTCTTCTTGTTTCACCCTCTCACGTAAAGCTTCTATATTTTGAGAGGCGGTTAATGCCTCTAAGCGTTCGGTAGTGTCTAAAAGAAGCTTTGGCAAGTCATCCGCTTCGGTGCGGTATTTTCTGGCTGCACCATGAAGCGCTTGCATGCGCTCCTCCACCTCGCTGAGACGTGCAGGATCTAAGTCGAGTTTTTGCAAATAACGATTAAGGCCATGGACCGCCTCATCAATCTGAATTTGGGCTGACTCTAAGGCTTGGCTGATATCACTGAGTGCGGAGTCATGCTCTGCTAGGGTGCTGATATTGGCGCTAGCTTTAGAGAGGGTGGACTCTACAGAATTGTCTGCGTCGCTCAGAGCATCAATTGCTTCTTGACAGCCACTTATAATTTTTGCGCCATTAGCTAAGCGTGCTTGCTCACCTTGAATGGTGGCCCATTCACCTTCTTGCGGGGAGAGCTCAGTGAGTTCCTCTAATTGCCACTCCAAACGCTCACGCTCGCGTTCAATATCTTGCCCAGCATTTTCAGCTTGCTCGAGTTTGCGACGCGACTCATTCAGGGTTTTGAATAATTGGGAGACCTCAGTAACCAGATCTAGGTGATTGGCATGGCGATCCAGTAGTTCGCGTTGCGCGCCACCTTTAAGCAATAGTTGATGTGCATGTTGACCATGAATATCCACTAACTGATCACCTGCTTCTCGCAGTTGCACCAAGGTTGCTACGCTACCATTAATGAAGGCGCGGCTACGGCCATTGGCCTCGACAGTTCTTTTCAGTAAAAGACTTTGTCCACCATCTTCCAGTGGAAAGCTTTGCTCATCTAGCCATTGATTAAAATGTTCAATTTGCTGTGGATCAATTCGAAAGAGGGCGCTAATTTCTGCGCGGCTGCAGCCTTCACGAATTTGGCTACTATCTGCTCGTTCGCCCAATACCAAGCTGAGAGCATCTAAGAGGATGGACTTACCAGCACCTGTTTCACCGGTCAAGACTGTAAAGCCGGAGGAAAAGTCTAGCTCTAGCTGGTCAACAATGACAAAGTCGCGAAGCGATAGTGTTTGAAGCATGCTTTAGCGTACCAAAAAATTCGACATCAGAATGTCGATGGATACTCATTCCAATGTAACTTCTCGCGCAAGGTTTTGTAGTCACTGTGGCTGCGAGGGTGAAGTAGGGTGATGGTTTTTTCGGATTGACTGACTTCAATGATGTCACCGGATTGCAAATGCGTTTGTGATTGCATGTCAAAGTTCACAATGACTTCTCTGCCATCAACTACCTCAATGCTCACCAGAATATCTTGCGGTAAGACAATGGGACGATTAGATAAAGAGTGTGGCGCAATCGGCGCCAATAGAATTCCGGCGACCCGCGGATGCAGAATCGGTCCGCCAGCGGAAAGGGCATAAGCTGTTGAGCCGGTAGGGGTGGACACAATTAAGCCATCTGATCGCTGGTTATACATAAATGAACCATTGACGCGCACTGCAAGCTCTACCATCCCTGATATTCCAGAGCGATTAACTACAACATCATTGAGTGCGAGGGCTTGATTAATTTTTTTGCCATCACGTATCACCACGGCATCTAGTAGCGTTCTGGAATCGGCTTCGTAGTCACCAGCGATAATTTGCGGCAAAACTGTATCAACATTTTGAATGGGGATGTCGGTCATATAGCCCAAGCGGCCCATATTGATGCCAACGAGGGGAACATTACTGCCGGCTAGTTGACGCCCAATTCCCAGCATTGTCCCGTCACCACCTAAAACTACTGCTAAATCGATGGCTCCCGCAAATTCCTCTACTTTTTTGATCGGATAAGCGCTCAGGCTTAAGTGGCTTGCGGTGGCGCTTTCAACGAAGACCTCACAGCCTTGCTGGCCAAGTAACGTTGCCAGGTCCTTAAGGCGCTCTTGCATGCCGTCAGCCTGATATTTGCCGACAAGCGCAACCCGGCTAAAAGCCTTTTTGCTGGAATTTGGGGATGGGCTTAACATATAACGATTAAACCATACGCATAAAATCCCTTCCACCATGGACGATCGTTCCCGCGCCTTACTGAAAACCCTCATCGAGCGCTATATCGAAGAGGGGCAGCCTATTGGCTCACGCACCCTATCTCGATTCTCCGGATTGGACCTTTCTGCGGCCACAATTCGCAATGTCATGGCGGATTTAGAGGAAATGGGCTTGGTTACCAGCCCCCATACCTCAGCTGGTCGTATCCCAACCCCAAGAGGCTATCGCATCTTCGTGGATACGATGGTGACTGTTCGTCCCCTAGAAGAAATGGCTGCCCGTGAGATGGAAAAGGGGCTATTGCCAGACTCACCCCAAAGGGTGTTGAACTCCGCTGCGCAAATCCTCTCTAATTTGACCCATTTTGCCGGGGTGGTGATGACGCCTAAGCGGGCCCAGGTCTTTAAGCATATTGAATTCTTAAGGCTTGGCGAGGGCAAAATCCTGCTCATCATGGTGACCCCTGAGGGCGATGTTCAAAACCGCATTCTCCCCACCTCCCAGGACTACAGCCCAAGTCAGCTAGTTGAAGCCGGAAATTACATTAATGCTCAGTTTGCTGGCAAGAGTTTTGCAGAGGTACGTGCACACCTTGCCTCGGATTTAGATAACTTGCGAAGCGATATCTCGGGGCTGATGGCTCTGGCATTGCACAGTGGTGTCAGTGATTACGGTATGGGTCAAGGAGATATGCTGCTATCCGGTGAGCGGCGCTTGCTCAATGTTGGCGATCTCAGTACGAATTTGGATAAGTTGCGCAAGATGTTCGACATGCTGGAGCAAAAGTCGGTCCTCATGCAGTTGTTGGACGTCTCTAGTCATGCCGATGGCATTCAGATTTTTATTGGCGGCGAAAGTGATTTATTGCCTTATGAAGATTTGGCGGTCATCAGCGCACCTTACAGCGTAGATGGTCAGATCGTTGGAACTCTTGGCGTCATTGGCCCCACTCGCATGGCATACGATCGAGTGATTCCGATTGTTGACATTACCTCTAAGTTGTTATCAGGCGCATTGAGTGCGCCAATCAGTTCTTAGTAAAATTTATACCTTTTGGCTCTCTTTAATAAAGACGGATCTTCCTTGAATCAAAATCCCCACTTACGCCCCTCTAAGACAGCAGTGTTATTGCTCAACTTGGGTACTCCTTCTGCTCCAACAGCTAAGGCAGTCAGAGTCTATCTCAAAGAATTTCTATCTGATCCACGCGTTGTAGAAATCCCCCGCATTATTTGGTGGTGTATTTTGAACGGTATTATTTTGCCGATTCGGAGTGGTGCTTCCGCAAAGAAGTACGCCTCTATTTGGTTGCCAGAATTAGGCTCACCTCTGATGCATTACTCCCGCCTACAAGCAAAAGAGTTGGGTGAGAAATTCGCAGATCACGGTCAAGTCGTATTGGTAGATTTAGCCATGCGTTATGGCGAGCCTTCAACGCAACAAGCCTTGGAGGCCTTGCAGGCACAGGGTATGGAGCGACTATTGCTACTGCCGCTGTATCCACAATATTCGGCAACTACTACTGCGTCGAGTTTTGATGAAGTGTTTCGCGTACTGGGTACTTGGCGCAATCAACCCGAGTTACGTTTGGTTAAGTATTACCACGATAACCCTGCCTATATTTCAGCATTACGTGATCAAGTACTTGGCGCATGGGATAAAGATGGCCGCCCAGATTTTGCTGCAGGTGATCGCTTTGTAATGTCTTTCCACGGCCTACCCAAGCGCAATTTAATGAAGGGCGACCCCTACCATTGTGAGTGCTTGAAAACCGGCCGCCTGCTTGGCGAGTCATTAGGTTTAGTGCCTGGACAATACTTGGTTACTTTTCAATCCCGCTTTGGTAAGGCAGAGTGGCTCAAGCCTTACACGGCTCCGATGATTGAAGAGTTGGGTAAGGCAGGTTGCAAACGAGTCGATATTTTTTGCCCAGGATTTCCGGCAGATTGCTTAGAAACCTTAGAAGAGATTGCGATGGAAGCACGTGAGATCTTTTTGGAACATGGCGGTAAAGACTACCGCTACATCCCTTGCTTAAATAGTAATCCAAAGTGGATCGATGCTATGTATGACATTGCCCAGCAGCATCTATCTGGTTGGAGTTTAGGTGTTGAATCAGATGCGGTATTACAGGAGCGCGACCGCTTGGCTGAGTTAGCTAAAGCGAAGATTGCTTAAAGTTAGGCGCACTTGAAATTGCCTGAATTGGCCCCATATTGTTGAGAAGTAGCCATCCTGATAGAAAAGTGAATTTGCACCTATGACCCAAGAAAATCAAAATCCATCTCCTGAGCAAGAAAATACTGCTGCTGATCCTCAGGCTGGAACTGGTCCTGAAGCCGCTCCTGCCGAGGCTGAAGTAAAAACTCCAGAGCAAGAAATTGCCGAGTTAAATCAAAGGCTCACCGAGATGCAGGATAACTACCTCCGCGCAAAGGCCGAAGGTGAAAATATTCGCCGCCGTGCCGTCGAAGATATCTCAAAGGCGCATAAGTTTGCGATTGAAAGTTTTGCTGAGCACCTCGTGCCGGTAACAGATAGTTTGTATGCAGCCCTGAACGCAGAGAGTGTAGATGCCAAAGCCTTTAAAGAAGGTTTAGAGATCACCCTAAAACAGCTACTATCCGCCTTTGAAAAAGGTCGTTTGACTGAGCTTAATCCTGCTGTAGGTGACAAGTTCGATCCTCACCACCATCAGGCTATTGCTTCAGTCCCTTCGGACCAAGAGGCTAATACCGTGGTTTCCGTCTTACAAAGGGGTTATTCCATTGCGGATCGCATTTTGCGCCCAGCCTTGGTAACTGTGAGCGCGCCTAAATAAGGTATTAAAAGTCCCTAAAAAACCCCTAAATGGAGTTTTTGGGGTCAAAAAAGATAAAAAAGGCAGAAATCTGCCTTTTTTGCTTTTGAACCCTTGAATTTCTCTTCTTCGACCCCATTTATTCCTTATTGAATTATTCGCAGTTTGACGAAATTACATGTAACTTAATTTTTTGGAGCCATTATGGGAAAGATTATCGGAATTGACTTAGGAACCACGAACTCGTGCGTTTCGGTTGTTGAAAACAATGCACCTAAAGTTGTCGAGAACGCAGAAGGCGGCCGCACAACTCCATCCATCATCGCTTATGTTGAAGACGGCGAAGTATTAGTCGGTGCACCTGCAAAACGCCAATCAGTAACCAATCCTAAAAATACGATCTACGCAGTAAAGCGTTTGATGGGTCGTAAGTTTTCTGATGCGGAAGTGCAAAAAGACATTGGCTTGATGCCTTACAAAATTGTTCAAGCGGACAACGGTGATGCTTGGGTTGAAGCGCGCGACAAAAAAATGGCGCCACAACAAGTGTCAGCAGAAATTCTGCGCAAAATGAAAAAGACTGCCGAAGATTACCTCGGTGAAGAAGTGACTGAGGCAGTGATTACTGTTCCTGCTTACTTCAACGATAGCCAGCGTCAAGCTACTAAAGATGCAGGTCGTATCGCTGGTTTAGATGTCAAGCGCATCATCAATGAGCCAACTGCTGCTGCATTGGCATTCGGTTTGGACAAGCAAGACAAAGTGGATCGTAAGATCGCTGTGTATGACTTGGGTGGCGGTACATTCGACGTATCCATTATTGAGATTGCTAACGTGGATGGTGAGAAGCAGTTCGAAGTGCTCTCTACTAACGGCGATACCTTCTTAGGCGGTGAAGATTTTGACCAACGCATCATTGACTGGATCATTGCTGAGTTCAAGAAAGAGCAAGGCGTAGATTTGAGTAAGGACGTATTGGCATTACAGCGTTTGAAAGATGCTGCTGAGAAAGCCAAGATCGAATTGTCATCTGCGCAACAGACTGAAATCAATTTGCCATATGTGACTGCTGATGCAGGCGGTCCTAAGCACTTGAACTTGAAGTTGACCCGCGCTAAGTTGGAATCTTTGGTAGAAGAGTTGATCAACCGTACAGCTGGTCCTTGCTTGACTGCAATTAAAGACGCTGGCGTAAATCCCGTTGATATCGATGATGTGATTTTGGTCGGTGGTCAAACTCGCATGCCTGCTGTTCAGGACAAGGTAAAAGAAATTTTCGGCAAAGAGCCACGCAAAGATGTGAACCCAGATGAGGCAGTTGCAGTTGGTGCAGCGATTCAGGGATCAGTATTGTCTGGTGATCGTAAAGACGTATTACTTTTGGATGTAACTCCACTGTCTTTAGGTATCGAAACCTTGGGCGGCGTCATGACCAAGATGATTCCGAAGAATACGACTATTCCGACGAAGCATTCACAGGTTTACTCCACAGCGGAAGACAACCAGCCTGCCGTAACCATTAAGTGCTTCCAAGGTGAGCGTGAGATGGCTGCTGCCAACAAATTGCTTGGTGAGTTTAATTTGGAAGGCATTGCTCCGGCACAACGCGGTATGCCACAAATTGAAGTGACTTTTGATATTGATGCCAACGGTATTTTGCATGTCACTGCAAAAGACAAAACAACTGGCAAAGAGAATAAGATCACCATCAAGGCAAACTCCGGCTTGACTGAAGAAGAAATTTTACGCATGGTGAAAGATGCTGAAGCGAATGCCGATGAAGATAAAAAAGCATTGGAATTAGTAACGGCGCGCAACACTGCGGATGCTTTGGCTCACTCAACTAAGAAGGCCCTGGAAGAGCACGGTTCTGCTTTAGAGGCTTCTGAGAAAGAAGGAATCGAAGCTGCCTTGAAAGAATTGGACGAAGCCATCAAGGGTAGCGATAAAGCTGCTATTGAGGCCAAGACTGAGGCTTTGGGTAAAGCAAGTCAGAAGCTGGGTGAAAAAGCCATGGCTGCAGAACAAGCTAAGGCTGGCGGCGCTCCTGGCGCAGCGCCTGGTAGCGCACAAGGTGCTGCTCCCGATGCTGACGTGGTGGATGCGGATTTTAAAGAAGTGAATGACAAGAAATAAACCCTTAATTGAGAGTCATTGAACGTAGTTTAGAGGTACTTAAATAACAAGTCGGCCACGTGCCGACTTGTGTCATTCAGGTTGTTGAGAGGAATTTTGTGTCTACAAGTAAACGCGATTATTACGAGATCCTTGGAGTTGCCAAAGGCGCTAGCGATGAGGAGCTAAAAAAAGCTTATCGAAAAATGGCGATGAAGTATCACCCTGATCGCAATCCCGATAGCAAAACAGCGGAAGCGCAATTTAAAGAAGTTAAAGAGGCTTACGAAACTTTAACGGACCCCAATAAGCGTGCAACATATGATCAGTATGGTCACGCTGGTCTTGATCAATCAGGTGGCTTTGGTGGTGGTGGCTTTGGCGGCGGCGGTTTTGCTGACGCTTTCGGTGACATCTTTGGCGATATCTTTGGTCAAAGTGGCGGACGTCAGTCAGGGCCGCAGGTCTATAAAGGTGCCGATTTACGTTACAACATGGAGATCACTCTTGAGCAAGCTGCCGAGGGTTACACGACTCAAATTCGGGTGCCAAGCTGGAGCAATTGCAAGCCGTGTCATGGCACTGGCGCTGAACCTGGTAGTAAGGCCGAGAGATGCACTACTTGCGGCGGTCATGGCCAAGTCCGCGTCCAGCAAGGCTTCTTTTCCATGCAACAAACTTGCCCTAAGTGTCGCGGCACTGGTGAGTACATTCCGAAGCCATGCAAGACTTGCCATGGCAGCGGTAAACATAAAGAACAAAAAACACTAGAAATCAAAATTCCTGCGGGTATTGATGATGGTATGCGCGTGCGCTCCGTTGGAAATGGCGAGCCCGGCGTCAATGGTGGGCCATCCGGCGATCTTTATGTAGAGGTGAGAGTTAAGCCCCATAAGGTATTTGAGCGTGATGGCAGTGATTTACATGTCCAAATGCCGATCTCCTTCGCAACTGCAACGATTGGTGGGGATATTGAAGTTCCAACACTTTCAGGGCGGGTTGAGTTTCCGATTCCTGAGGGTACGCAAACTGGTAAAACATTCCGCTTGCGCAATAAGGGCATTAAAGGTTTACGCTCGACCATTGTGGGTGATCTCTTCGTTCACGTTGCGATCGAGACTCCAGTGAAGTTAACTGATGAACAGAGAAAATTACTACAGAGCTTTGACGATAGCCTGAAATCGGGTGGCGATAAACATAACCCCCATCAAAAGGGTTGGTTCGACGGCGTAAAGAGCTTTTTTAGTTAACTAGTAGCGTGAACTTATCCAGCAAAGCCGTGTTCTGATCCGGGGAACTTTCCGGATTTCACTTCTCGAACATAGGCTTTGACTGCCGCCTCAATTGAGGCGTGGCCATCCATAAAGTTTTTAACAAACTTGGGTGGCTTTCCAGGACTGATGCCCAGCATATCTTGTAGTACCAATACTTGACCTGAGCAATTCGCGCCTGCACCAATTCCAATGGTGGGGATAGAAAGTGACTCAGTAATGAGCTTACCTAATGAAGATGGAATGGCTTCGAGCACAATCATTTGCGCACCAGCTTGTTCGCAAGCAATAGCTTGTTCAAGCATGAGGCTTGCAGCATCTTTCGATTTGCCTTGAACTTTATAACCACCCAAGATATGAACGGACTGGGGTAGAAGTCCTAGGTGGGCACAAACAGGGACACTGCGTTCTACTAAATACTGAATAATGTCGACTTGCCAATCACCACCTTCAAGTTTGACCATGTCGGCACCAGCGCGCATGAGTTCTGCTGCTGAATCTAAGGCTTGAACAGGGTCGCCATAGCTGGCAAAAGGCAGGTCAGCAATGATGAATGCATGGGTGTTAGCTCGAGCAACACACTCGGTGTGATACGCCACTTGCTCAACAGTTACAGGCGTCGTGCTGGAGTGACCTTGAATCACATTGCCTAAGGAGTCCCCAATCAGGATAGTTTCTACTCCGCTACGATTTAACAAGGCTGACATGGTTGAATCGTATGCTGTCAGCATCGTAATTTTTTCACCCTCAGTACGCATGGCGAGGAGTTTAGAAATCGTAATTGGCTTTTCGCCTTGTAAGTAACCCATGGCGTGAGTTTAATGAATTAATACGCTGATTGGCTATAAACCTGTTTTTCACCGCAATTACAGTTGCGACAAGAGAGTTTTTCAATGCGCTGATCGGCTACCTTAGGTAAATACGCCTTGAGTTCGCCCCAGTTAGGCAAAAAGAAATCTGGAGCAATTTCTAGCAAGGGAAGCAGAACAAATGAGCGCTCGATAATTCTGGGGTGGGGGATAGTCAGTTCTGTATCTGTTTGAGATACACCCTCAAAGGACAGGATATCCAGATCAATTGTGCGGGGTGCATTAGCGTAAGGACGTTCACGTCCAAATTCTTGTTCGACTGCTTGGCAGACATGCAAAAGGCCATACGGGCTTAATTGCGTTTCAATTTCAATCACGGAGTTGATATAGTCTCCGCCGGCAGCTTGAAAGGGCGCGCTTTGGTAAAAGCAGCTTTTAGCCAGTATTTGGAGCTCGCAACGCTGGGCGAGGCACACAATCGCATCAGTAATGAGCTGACGCGTGTCACCGACATTTCCACCAAATCCAATAAAAGCTCGAGCCATGCTCATTCCAAACGAGAGTAGGGTACAGAAAGACTACTAAAACTACTTTACTGAATTTTTCCCAAGTCTGCTTAGTCCGCTGCGCTTTCAGTAGGTTCAGCCACTTTGACTTTTCTACGGCGACGTCGTTTTGTTGGGGAGGCGCTATTGCCAGTCTCATTTTTAACGCTCGCCATCAGTGCTTCTTGCCCAGTTGGGTCAGTTTCAATAAAACTGGTCCACCACTCGCCTAGGGCTGGATTCTTTTCTCCTGTGGCACAGCGCAACAGCATAAAGTCATAACCCGCTCTAAAACGTGGGGATTCAATGAGGCGATAGGGGTAGCGTCCAACACGCTTTTCAAAGCGGGGTTGCATTGACCAGATTTCTCGCATATCACTCTCGAAGCGACGCTGAATCACCATGCCATTACTTTGACTGGCAATAGTCTCATCCATCGCATCATGCAGCGCGGGAATATTAGAAATCCCTTTGGCAATATTCTTTTTCCAATTGCCCAGTAGATCCGGCCAGAGCAAAGTCGCAAACAAGAATCCAGCTGAAACACTTTTGCCAGATTGAATACGTTGGTCAGTATTGGCAAGGGCAATACGAACAAAATCATTTGCTTCCTTAGAGTCTGCGCTCTGATCTAAGATGTGATCAAGTAAAGGCAAGAGGCCGTGGTGTAAGCCTGCATCCTTCAAGCCTTGAATCGCAGCCCATGAATAACCAGACATGAGTAGCTTGAGAATTTCATCAAAGAGACGGGCGGATGGAACATCATGAATGAGCTTACCTAATTTAGCGATGGGCGCGCGTGTCGCTACGTCTAAAGTAAAACCTGTTTTGGCTGCAAAACGAATGGCGCGTAGCATACGAATGGGGTCTTCACGATAGCGCTTGGCCGGGTCACCAATCATGCGCAGAGTTTTCTTCTGCATGTCAGCCATACCGCCGTGATAGTCTAGTACGGTTTCAGTAGCAGGGTCGTAGTACATCGCATTGATACTGAAATCTCTGCGCGCAGCATCTTCATGCTGGCTGCCCCAGACGTTATCGCGTAAGATGCGGCCATTTTCTGCTACATGCTCGCCAGCGTTCTCCAGCAAAGCTCTAAAGGTAGATACCTCAATAATTTCTGGTTGGCCCTTGCCGAAGAAAGTCACGTGCACAATTTGAAAGCGGCGACCAATGAGGCGTGCTTTACGAAATAGTCTTTGTACTTGCTCTGGGGTGGCATTGGTTGCCACATCGAAGTCCTTAGGGCCAATGCCTAAAGCTAAATCTCGTACGGCGCCACCCACAATGAAAGCATCATAACCGGCTTGCTGCAATGTCTGCGTTACCTTCACAGCATTTTTAGAAAGTAAATCTGGGTCGATGCGGTGAGTTTTTTTGGGAACTCGTTTTGGCGCACCAGAGGTATGGGCTGCAGTATGTCGGATCATGGGATCGCGACGCAAAATACGTTTAATAAATTTGGTAATCATGCAAACAGTTCAAGTATGGGCCAGTGACGTTTTAAGGCTTCATCACGTAGGCGAGCATCTGGATTAGTAGCAACAGGATTGCTCACTTTCTCCAGGAGAGGTAAATCGTTCATCGAATCTGAATAAAAATAACTTTGTGGCAATTCATCGAATGCGAGCTTTTGAGTAGCAAGCCAATCATGGACTCGTTGAATTTTGCCTTCCCGAAAACTCGGGATCCCCTTCACTTCACCCGTGAAATCAGCGAAAGGCTGATCTCCCACAGTGGCAGGTTCAGTGGCGACAAGATGTTCGATGCCAAAACTTTCTACGATGGGGCGAGTAACAAAACTATTGGTTGCAGTCACAACGCAGCACAGATCGCCGGCATCTTGGTGGCGCTTCACAAGATCTACTGCCTGTTGACGGAGCTGGCCAGTAATGACCTCTTGCATAAAGGCGTCATGCCATTCTTTGAGCTGTGCGCGGGAATGTTCGGAGAGCGGCTTTAATGCAAAGCGTAGGAACTCTTGAATATTGAGCTTGCCATCCTTGTAATCTTGATAAAAGCGATCATTTTGCTGCGCATAGTATTTACTGTCTACTACACCAATGCGCGCCAAGAACTGACCCCATTCGTAATCGCTATCGCAGGGGAGAAGAGTGTGATCTAAATCGAACAGTGCTAATTGAGTCATGAAGATTTATTTAGGCTGCAAGAGCTCTCTAACGAGGGGCAATGTAACAGCGCGTTTTGTTTCTAGTGAGTAAGCATCTAAGGCATCAATCAGAGCCATCAGGCTGGGCATATCGCGATAAAAGCGATTGAGCAACCAAGGCAATACATCTGACGATAAAACCAAGCCGCGTGCTTGTGCTGCTTGTTGTAAGGCTTCTATTTTCTCATCATCGCCTAAAAGATGAGTCTGAAAGATCAAACCCCATCCCAGGCGGGTGCGCAGGTCTTCTCGAAGTCTTAATGCGCCAGGGGCAGCATTACCTGCCATGAAAATATGAATCGCTTTGCTACCCTGAACGGCATTCAGAACCCGAAATAAGGAGGCTACCAGGCGCTCATCCAGTCGATCCACATCATCAACAGTAATTACTGAAGGTGTATCGCTAGAGCATAGGGCAGGCAGGTTCTCCTCGAGACTCACCCAAGAAATAGGTTCATTGGGAGTCAGGGGGAAGCACTTCAAATCTTTTTGCTGAGCAGCATCGCCGATTGCGCCGAGTAAATGGGTGCGACCAGAGCCTTCTGAGCCCCACCAATAGATCCAGCGTTGATTCAGGGGATTCTCACTAGCTGATCTTGGAGCATTTATTTCCCAGGATTTGGTGATAGCCAGTAAGGTAGAGTGCAGCGCTAGATTTTCTCCAGCTAAAAAATTGCTTAAGCTGGGTTTGGGTGTGTGACTGATGTCGAGTGCAAACTGTCTTGGTAGTGAGAGGCTATTCATTGCTGCAATAATTTACTTTCGGTACCACGGACTTTGGGTATAGCGTGTCCAGCCATATTGCAATAGCACTAAACCAACTGCGCTGATGGGTAATGCGAGTAGGACACCAAAGAAACCAAATAACTTGCCAAATAACAATAAGGCAAAGAGTGCGGCAACAGGGTGCAAGCCAATGCGCTCGCCCACGAGGCGTGGTGTGAGAAAGAATCCCTCAATGAATTGACCTAATCCGTACAGCACGAGGACACCAATAATTGCGCCACCAGGCCCAAACTGCAAAAGGGCTGCAAGGACAGCTAGAGTAAAGCCCAGGGTAATGCCGATATAGGGAATCACAATCATCAGCGCAGTGAAGACGCCTAGAGCCGCTGCGCCCTGCACCCCAATGACACTTAACCCTACACTGTAAAAAACGGACATGATCGAAATCACAATCAGCATGCCTCGGAGGTATTGCGAGAGTAAACCATCGGCATGCATTGCGAGATGGTGAATTGTCTCTTGTGCACGGACCGGAACAATCGTTCTCACAAGTTTGAAGAAATGATTCCAGTCGATTAATAAATAAAACATCACAAACAAAATCAGAACCGCATTAACGAATCCTGCAATAACCGAGCTACCTGACATCAGTACGGTCTCTAAGGTGGAGGACATCAGGGCATCAGAGTTGTCGTTGAGGTGCGTCGTAATTTTTTGAGTCGCACTGGATTTGAGCGTGCCCCAATCCACATCAATATGAAATTCACTCAACTTAGGCTCAAGCCAGGCTTGCGTATTTTGGATCCAAGTCGGAAATTGAGCCTTAATTAGCGGGATTTCGGTTTTCAGGAGGGTAACGAAGAGGGTCAGTATTGAAAATACGACTACTAAACCAATAATCATGGCAATCCCGGCAGCCGCAGCGCGGGGTAGGCGTTGCCTCTCAAGCCACAAGCAAACTGGGCGCAGGGCGTAAGCCAGAATAAATGCAGTCAGAAAAGGGGTAAAAATTTCAGCCATCGTCCTCGAATCCTCTAGAATTCAATGATTCTACCGACCAAGTAGCGTTTCTTACTAATCTTCTATCTTTGCCATGAACACATCTACTAATTCTTCCTCAAAAGGCCTTTCCTACCGTGACGCAGGTGTCGATATCGATGCTGGGGATGACTTGGTGGATCGTATTAAACCTTTGGCCAAGAAAACCATGCGGGAAGGCGTGCTAGCTGGGATTGGTGGCTTTGGCGCCCTGTTTGAGGTCCCAAAACGCTACAAAGAGCCAGTTTTGGTAGCCGGTACTGATGGGGTTGGTACAAAGCTCAGATTGGCCTTTGAGTGGAATCGTCACGATACGATCGGCCAGGATTTGGTGGCGATGAGCGTGAATGACATTTTGGTCCAGGGCGCTGAACCCCTCTTTTTCTTGGATTACTTCGCTTGCGGCAAGCTCACTGTAGATACTGCAGCCACTGTCGTTGGTGGAATAGCGCAAGGTTGTGAGTTATCTGGTTGCGCACTCATTGGCGGTGAGACTGCTGAGATGCCTGGTATGTATCCTCCAGGTGAATATGATTTAGCCGGCTTTGCTGTTGGTGCGGTTGAAAAATCCAAAATTATCACTGGCGCAACGATTGCCCCGGGCGACGTCGTGTTGGCGATTGCTTCGAGCGGTGCACACTCCAATGGTTATTCGCTAGTTCGTAAAATTATTGAGCGTGCCGGGGCCAAGCCGACTGATGATTTAGGTGGTCGACCTTTGGGTGATGTAGTCATGGCCCCTACACAAATTTATGTCAAGCCTTTACTCAAGTTGATTGGAGAGATCAATGTCAAGGGTATGGCTCACATCACTGGCGGCGGTTTAGTGGATAACGTGCCACGCGTACTTCCAGAAAATACTCAAGCCGTACTGCATCGCGATAGCTGGCAAATGCCAGAACTCTTCCGTTGGTTGCAGATGAAGGGTGGCGTAGCCGATGCAGAAATGGTGCGCGTATTTAACTGCGGTGTTGGTATGGTGGTGATTGTGTCTACCGATCAAGCTGACGCTGCAATCCAATCGCTCAAAGCTGAAGGTCTGCATGCTTGGACGGTTGGCGAGGTCGTAGAGCGTCCTGCTGGCGCGCCACAAACTATCGTTATTTAATGCTCGGTAAAAGACTATTTATCTAGGCTTTGCTTACAATATTCTAGGGCTGCGTTTAATTCAGTTGGGTTGAACGGGTCAAATGTTTTTCTTCCAGCGATCGCGCGCAACCAAGTTAATTGTCTTTTACCAAGTTGCCTAGTAGCTGCCAGTGCCTTGTAGCGCATTTCGGCCTGATCTATTTCACCAGATAAATATTCCCAGACTTGTCGATAGCCCACCGAGCGAATGGCGGGTAGATCGCCATGCAAGTTTGGATTCTTTCTTAATAGCTCAACCTCTTCCAATAATCCTTCGATCAGCATTTCATCAAAGCGCTTTTCTAAGTTCTGATGTAAGCGGGAGCGATCGCTTGGCTCTAATGAAATGAGATTAATCCATTCCGGAATAGTCGACCCTTCTCGACCATCTTCGCTTGGTGAATCTGCTAGCAGCTCTGACATCGGCTTGCCCGTAATTTCATAAACCTCTAAAGCGCGTTGTACTCGTTGAGAATCATTGGGCTGCAAACGCGCGGCAGTCATAGGATCTACTTTCGCTAATTCAGCGTGCATCGCAGGCCAGCCAATCGCCTTACCTTGCTCATCGAGACGGGCCCGGATTTCTGGATCGGCAGGCGGTAGAGAAGATAGGCCGTATGCCCAGGCTCGCCAGTAAAGCATCGTGCCACCCACTACCACGGGAATATTACCGCGCTCACGAATTTCTTCGCTTAGCCGTTTGGCATCATTTGCGAAGCGCGCGGCTGAATAGGATTCGGTGGGCTCCAAGATATCGATTAGGTGATGCTGAACGGCAGCTTGCTCAGCTATAGTGGGCTTAGCGCTGCCAATATCTAAGCCGCGGTAGACCAGCGCAGAGTCCATGCTGATTAACTCTACAGTTTGACCTATGGATTTGGCATGCTCAGCCAATGCCATTGCGAGATGGGTTTTGCCTGCGCCCGTGGGGCCAACAATACAGAGTATGGGTGGCTGATGAGGTGAATGCGTAGGCTGAATGTGAAGTTCAGTTTGCATATCGCATTATAAGAATGAAATGCCAGACTCTGTATTACTAGCCTGTTAATATCCTTGCAACAAATAGATGGAGCACGATTTGATCGATACCTTATTGCAGTTGGGTGACTTGCTATTACACATTGATCGTCATTTAGACGTGGTGATTCAGCAATACGGCTACTGGGCTTATGGCCTGCTCTTTGCCATCGTATTTGCCGAGACTGGTCTAGTGGTGGCCCCCTTCTTGCCTGGGGATTCATTATTGTTTATTGCCGGAGCCTATTGCGCTACCGAGCACTTTAATCTGTGGACACTCTGTATTGGATTATTGATTGCCGCAATTGCTGGTAATACATTGAACTACTTTATTGGTCGCTGGATTGGCGAACGAATTTTTAGTAGCGAATCACGTTGGATCGATCAAGCAGCTTTGCGCAAAACCCATGCTTTTTACGAGAAGCATGGTGGCAAAACAATTATTGTGGCGCGCTTTTTGCCGATCATTCGCACCTTTGCACCATTTGTTGCTGGTGTTTCAGCGATGAATTTCTCTCGTTTCCAGTTTTTTAATGTGACTGGTGCGCTCTTATGGGTCTTTGGTTTGGTTATTGCTGGTTACTTCTTCGGAAATATCCCTATCATTCGCCAAAACCTCAATGTGATTGTATTGATTGGCATTGGTGCAGCAGCGATTCCAATTATGTTGGCTGCTATCTATAAATTATTTCAAGGTATAAAGAAATAAGGTCGCTCAATAGGACTGCTTAGTGCAGTTTGGTTTGACCCTCTAGCGTAGCGATGTGCTCACGAATATCTGTTGCATCTTCTGCGCCAGGCATTTCGCTTAAGTAGTGATGCAGATCGGCTATCGCAGGCCGTATATACTCCAGCTGTGCAAAGATCAAGCCGCGATCGCGAACCTCCTCAGCTGAGTCTGGCAACAAAATCACTAGACGTTCTTGAATGCCCAGTAAACGCTCCCAGCGCTCATTTTCTGAATAAATCATTTTGAGATTTCTCATGAAGCGCGAGAGAATTTCTCGAGAGCTAGAAGCTCTCAAGAAAATATTGAGTGGCAGGCTGAGCTCACCCCGATAGCCTTTGGCATCAAGATAGGGATCGAGCATTTCTTGTAATTGATTCTTAGAAAGGGATTCGCCATTCAATGGATCCATGATGATTTCACCTTGTTGCAAGGAGATACGCATCATGAAGTGATTGGGAAAAGATACTCCGCGAATATTCAAGCCAATTTGCTGTCCAAGCTCCATCATTAAGACCGCCAATGAGATTGGAATGCCGCGACGACTCTCAATGATCTGGTGGAGGTAAGAATTCTCGGGCGCGTAAAAATCATTCTGGTTTGGGCCGAACCCTAGCTCGTTATAGAAAACATGTTTGAGCAACTGCAGGCGCTGCATCGGCGGCGTATCTGGAGTGATGCGTTGTTTGATTTTATTGCCCCATTGATCGATCTGATCAAGAACGCCCTGAACATCGAGATCTGGGTAGGCGTGCTGTGCAACTGCTACCGCCGCCTCAGTTAGGGGGAAGTGCTCGTCTTCAGCTACGAGGGACGTGAAATAGTCTAGTTGTTGTGTAGGCATAAGAGCTATTTTGCATGACGTAGGAATTTTTGCCAGCGGATACCGACAAGCCATAAAGCTGAGAAATACACCACAGCGGCAGCGGCTAGCCAGGCAGCCAGTAATCCAACTCGACTCCAAGGACTAGATTGGAGCTCAATCCAATGATGTGCAGTGGCGGCGTAATACAAGAGGAGCGCAAAAGGAATTAAGGCAAGTAATAGCTGCCCCAAATACTTTAACCACGCGAAGCTTGGTAGGGCACCACGTCGATGCAGGCCGATCCACAGAAGTGCGGCATTCAAGCAGGCGCCAGCGCCAACGGAGAGTGCGAGCCCGGCATGCCCAAGCCAGGGGACAAAAACTAAATTGGCTAATTGGGTTGCCACTAAGACTAGCAAGCCAATTTTTACTGGTGTTCGGATATCTTGGCGGGAATAAAAGCCAGGAGCTAAGATCTTCACCAGAATGAGGCCAATCAGTCCAACGCCATAAGCTGCCAGAGCACGCTGCGTCATTAAGACGTCCAAGGCGCTGAACTTGCCATAGTGATACAAAACTGCTGCTAGCGGTTCTCCAAAAATAAAGAGGGCAATTGCACAGGGCGCTGCCAGTAAAAAGGTGAGCTGCAATCCCCAAATTAAAAGCTCGCCCGCATGTACCAAATCATTCTTTGCGTTTGCTTTGCTTAGGCTTGGCAGCAATACTGTTCCCAGCGCTACCCCTAAAAGGGCTGTTGGAAATTCCATGAGGCGATCAGCATAGGAGAGCCAAGATACGCTACCTGTTTGTAAGCGAGAGGCAATATTGGTATTAATAATGAGAGAAATCTGGGCGACTGAGACTGCAAATACGGCAGGCCCCATTAATTTCATGACACGACGGGCATCCGGATTTTGAACTGCTGATTTAATTGCTCCAGGCAGGAGCCCCACTCTGGGAAGCAGGCCCAAATGTGCGAGGGCTGGAATTTGAATGGCTAGCTGTAGTACTCCGCCCAGGAGCACGCCGATACTCAGGGCGTAAATGGGTTGATCTAAGTGGGGTGCCAAAAAGATGGCGCTGCCAATGAGGGCTAAATTGAGTAAAACCGGGGTAAATGCTGGAATGGCAAAGCGGCCAAAAGTATTGAGAATCCCCGCAGAGAGGGAAACCATCGAAATGAGTCCAATGTAAGGGAACATGATTCTGGTCATCACGACACTCGCATCGTATGCTGGACCACCCTCAAAGCCTGTAGCAATTACCAGAATCAACAGGGGCGCACCGACAACTCCGAGGAGTACCGTAAGCAGCAAGGCCCAAAATAAGAGCGTAGCGACCGTGTTTACGAGGATTTGGGACTGTTTTACATCCCCCTGACTCGAAATTTCTCCCAAAATAGGTACAAAAGCCTGAGAAAAGGCGCCCTCGGCAAAGAGTCTGCGGAGCAAATTGGGTAGTCTGAAGGCCACATTAAAGGCATCAGTCCACTCGGAAGCCCCAAAACTACGGGCAATCAGGGTTTCCCGAAGTAGTCCGGTAATCCTAGAGAGCATGGTGAGGGAACTGACCTTGGCGGCAGCTGAAAGCAGATTCATAGGCTAATTTTCCCCTATTTATCAAGCGGGCTGGGCTTTTTTAGTCCTTTAATGTAAAATCTTGGGTTTTGGTGAGTCAGCTTATAAATTTGGCGAGCCTACACAGAATTTTAGTTAATCGTATTTTGTAATTTTTCATATAGCAAGGTTTAAAGATGGCCAATACCGCACAAGCGCGTAAACGCGCACGGCAGGCAGTAAAACAGAATGAGCACAACTCTAGCTTGCGTTCAAAGCTCCGCACTTCCATCAAGGCAGTTCGTAAAGCAATTGAAACTGGCGATAAGGATGCTGCTGCTAAAGTATTCGCAGCAACTCAGTCCACAATCGACAAGATTGCTGACAAAAAGATTGCTCACAAAAATACTGCATCACGTCAGAAGTCACGTTTGTCTGCAGCTATTAAGGCGATGGCAGCGTAAGACTTTATAGATTTAGGCAGACTTTAGAGTAATCTGAGTCTAAGCCCGCTCCTTATCAGAGCGGGTTTTTGTTTTTAGGGCTGGGAGTGCGACTTCGGTTCGAATTCGCAGGCTTCTTCGATTGGCAGACAGTTGTCTTTGGCGAAGTTCATGACAAAGTCGAGCGCTCTCGGATCGAGATCTCTTAGCCTAGTGTCAATAACGACACATGTTACGTTTGCAATAACCACTGGTGTGGCATAGGGTGAGTAAGTGAAGCGGGGATCGCCAGAGTCGCCTGGGGGGCGAAATGTGGCCATCACTCCGCAAAGACGTTCGGCCCAGTCACTGGGGCGAAAAGGTTTGCCAGCGTTTGTAATGCCTTGAATGAAAAGCTTTTTGTGGTTCAAGTTGGCGTAGAAATCGTAGTAAGGAATCGGTGTTACTTAGGCCTTAGCTTAACAGTCTGCGAAGGCTCTAAGATGACTTTAGTAACTATTTTCGTGCAGTTCGATGCTCCAAACAAAAAATGCAAGCTAAACCTTTTGTAGAAAGCTCAACAATGACATCTTTGGCAAAGCCCCAAGTGCCCGGCCAGGTCAAGCATTACTTGCAGTTTGCTGATCTGACACGCGAAGAATACGACTACCTCCTCAAGCGCTCTGCTTGGCTGAAGACGAAGTTCAAAAGTTACGAGACTTGGCATCCCTTGCACGATCGCACTTTAGCGATGATCTTTGAGAAGCATTCGACTCGTACCCGCCTTTCGTTTGAGGCGGGCATACACCAGCTTGGTGGACATGCCGTATACCTGAACACTCGAGATACCCAGTTAGGCCGTGGTGAGCCTGTAGAGGACGCTGCGCAGGTGATTTCTCGGATGACTGACATCATCATGATCCGTACCTTTGGCCAAGAGATTATTGAACGCTTCGCAGCTAACTCTCGTGTGCCCGTAATCAATGGCCTCACCAATGAATACCATCCTTGCCAAGTATTGGCTGATATCTTTACTTTTGTAGAGGCACGCGGTCCGATTCAGGGTAAAACAGTTGCTTGGGTAGGTGATGCCAACAATATGGCGTATACCTGGATACAGGCAGCGGAGTGCTTGGACTTTCAAATTCGCTTCTCTGCCCCTAGTGGTTATCAGTTAGATGACTCCAGATTGACTCCGAAAGCTTTAAAACATCTGACGATTTGCTCTGATCCAAAAGACGCCTGTATGGGTGCCGACTTGGTTACTACCGATGTATGGACAAGCATGGGCTATGAGGATGAAAATACTTCTCGTATGGCTGCTTTTAAAGACTGGATGGTCGATGAAGAGTTAATGGCATTGGCAAAACCTGAGGCTTTATTTATGCATTGCTTGCCAGCGCATCGTGGTGAAGAGGTCTCTGCAGAAGTGATTGATGGTCCTCAAAGCATCGTTTGGGAAGAGGCTGAAAATCGTTTACATGTTCAAAAGGCCTTGATGGAGTATTTACTCTGCGGCCGTTTAGACTAAGTATTTAAGTAATTTATCTTTGTAAGTGATTAGTTAATTTTTTGATTGAATAGAAATCATGTCTGATATTAAAAAAGTAGTTCTAGCGTATTCCGGTGGTCTTGATACCAGTGTGATTCTTAAGTGGCTTCAAGATACTTATCAATGTGAGATCGTTACCTTCACAGCGGATTTAGGTCAGGGTGAAGAGTTAGAGCCGGCGCGCGCCAAAGCGCTGCAGTTTGGCATCAAGCCAGAAAATATTTTTATCGACGACTTGCGTGAAGAGTTCGTGCGTGACTTTGTGTTCCCCATGTTTCGCGCTAATACGATTTACGAAGGTGAGTATCTTTTAGGCACCTCCATCGCGCGTCCGTTGATTGCTAAGCGTCAAATTGAAATTGCGCGTGCAACTGGTGCCAACTCTGTATCGCATGGCGCTACTGGTAAAGGTAATGACCAAGTACGTTTTGAGTTGGGCTACTACGCACTCGAGCCAGGAATTAAGGTTATTGCACCATGGCGCGAGTGGGATTTACTCTCCCGTGAAAAATTGATGGCCTATGCAGAAAAGCATGGTATCCCAGTAGAGATGAAGCATAAGCAGGGCGGCTCACCTTATTCAATGGATGCCAACTTATTACACATTAGCTACGAGGGTCGTCATCTCGAGAACCCAAATGCTGAAGCAGAAGAATCCATGTGGCGTTGGACGGTATCTCCTGAGAAGGCTCCAGACGCACCAGAGATTATTGAAATTGAATTCCGTGCTGGTGATCCAGTAGCGATTAATGGCAAGGCTTACAAGCCACATGAATTATTGGCTGAACTCAATCGTATCGGCGGCATGCATGGCATTGGCCGTCTTGACTTAGTTGAGAACCGCTTTGTAGGCATGAAGAGCCGTGGATGCTATGAAACGCCTGGTGGCACTATTTTGTTAAAAGCACACCGCGGTATTGAGAGTATTACTTTGGACCGTGAAGTAGCTCATCTCAAAGATGATCTGATGCCACGTTACGCAAGCCTAATTTATAACGGTCTGTGGTGGGCGCCAGAGCGTCTGGCTCTTCAGACCTTAATCGATCACACGCAGCAAATGGTGAATGGTGTTGTACGTTTGAAGCTCTACAAAGGATCTGTCTCTGTGATCTCGCGCGATTCAGCCAATACTTTGTTTGATCAGACTATCGCCACCTTTGATGATGATGGCGGTGCATACAACCAGGCTGATGCTGGTGGTTTTATTAAGCTCAATGCCTTACGTATGCGGATTGCTGAAACTGCAAGACGTAAGCGTGCGAAATAATTTAGATAAATAACAAACTAGTAATTCAGATTAGAAAGAATAAAGATGCAATTTGATCAAGTTTCTGTAGGCAAAAAAGCTAATGTATTTTTCGATGGTAAATGTGTATCTCACACCGTGACTCTGTCAAACGGTGTTCGTAAATCTGTTGGTGTTGTCTTGCCAAGTACCTTACGTTTTGACCTGAGCACCAAAGAAGTTATGGAAGTCGTCGACGGTAATGCGTTTGTCAGCATTAATGGCGCTCCAGAGGTGGAGTTCAAAGCGGGTCAAAGCTGGGAAGTAGAAAAAGGCGGTTATTTTATTATTCGTGCCGAGTCTCCAGTGCACTACGTTTGTCACTTTGAATAAAGCCTTTGGCTAAGAGTAGAAAAACCACCTACCGGGTGGTTTTTTCATGTGGATCGGTGTACAAAAGAGAACATGAAGCTAGTACAAATAATCTTTTTTATTGGGATTGCGTTCTCTAATTTAGTGAGTGCGCAGATTTTTGATGTTCCGTACAAGGATGATCCACCCACAAGAACGCTACTGGTACCGACACCAAAGGCAAAGGCCGTAGTTTTATTGTTTCCTGGTGGCGGTGGTATGTTGCGTCTTCAGGATGATGGATCCAGCACTAACTTCCATACTTTCGTGCGCTCAAAGAATTTATGGGCTCAATACGGAATAGATGCCATATTGGTTGATACGCCCTATGATTTAGGGGGCGGAATGAGAAACTCCAGATCTATTAGAAATCACCAGCAAAGAATTTTGAATGTTGTGCGCTATTACAAAGAGAAGCTCAATTTACCAATTTGGATTTTTGGTCACAGTATGGGGACTGTGAGTGTTACAGAGTTTGCGAATGGTGGAAAAGATCAGGCGGCGTTAATTTCCGGAGTTATTGTTGCCGGTACCTATCGCTCAGCTTCCATTGACTCGGATGTCACTATGCCGGTACAAGCCATTCATCATGTGGATGACGGCTGTGCAAGTACACCTTTTTCTACCTCAGAGGGAATTATTAAAAATAGACCCAGCAAATTTCCATCCCAGTTTGTTGCGATGGAGGGCGGTGTGAGCGAGGGTGATGTATGTGGCTCAAAGGCATACCACGGCTTTAATGAAAAGGAGCCTGAATTTATTAAGGCCGCAGCGCAATTTATCCTAAAGAACTAGATGCTCTACCTTTTAGGCAATCCCTGAATGGTCGTGCCGGGTGCGATGACTCTCTCGGAGAACCACTGTTTATTCATCTCAAGTGCATAACGCACTGCTACCTTAGGGCAGTGGTTGTTGGTAGTCTCCGCCTGCATCTCTTCGATGTTCACAATCTTGCCGTCATCAGCAATGAAAGCAATCGATAGAGGAATTTTTGTGTTGTTCATCCAGAAGCAATGCCCTGCTTTTTGCTCAAAGATAAAAAGCATGCCGGAGTTAGTAGGCATGCTGGTGCGATTCATGAGTCCGACCTCGCGCGCTTTGGGTGTATTGGCTAACTCTGCCTGAATACGATAGATGCCTGTCTTAAGCTCAACTATAGGCAAGCCGACATTCTGTTGTGCAAACGATAGCGCTGAAAAGATTCCAGAAATTGCTGCCAGTGAAAAGATCCATTGTTTGATGTTGGGTAAACGCATAGTGGTTTCAGGAGTAGGTGAGTGGAGGTAATTCTATGGCAGTGCTAGCAAGACAAGAAAATACAGGCAAAAAAAAACCCAGGAACAAGTCCTGAGTTTTAGTAATGATCTAAAGCAGATTAAGCTGCTTGAATATTAGTAGCTTGTTTGCCCTTAGGACCTTGGGTAATATCAAACGTTACCTTTTGGTTTTCCTTGAGTGTTTTAAACCCAGGCATTGTGATTGCGCTGAAATGCGCAAACAACTCTTCTTCACCATCATCAGGTTTGATAAAGCCAAAACCTTTTGCATCATTGAACCACTTAACAATTCCGGTCGCCATGCGAACTCCATTACATAAACTTAAAACAACCGTGATGAGGGTGAATACTTTTTAATCAGTCTCGCTCTACAACACGCCTAAATAGGACCTCAAACGAAGCCTACCCCTGATTGTTTGCCCTTTATGGTGGGGTGTCAAGGGGTTGGGTAGATATAGTTGCTCTTTAAACCCCCTTTTTATATCGAAAAATGCCCCAATATAGTATTTAAGGCACTTTATTGATGGTTTTTTTGCAACAAAGCTCTTAAATCCCAATTTTTACATCTGTGTTTAGAATGTTTCATATGAGTCGTACAACGAAAAATCCAACGGTTGGCAATCCAAACAACCCCCACATTGAGGACACCATTCTTCTCGAAAAGCAGGCCGAGAAACTTAAGTCGCCTTCGATGTATAAAGTTTTACTATTAAATGACGATTACACGCCAATGGAATTTGTGGTCATGGTCATTCAGGAGTATTTTAATAAGGATCATGAGACAGCTACACGGATCATGTTGCAGGTTCATTTGGTTGGCAAAGGTATTTGCGGTTTATTTACACGTGATGTTGCAGCAACAAAAGTGCATCAAGTTATCGAGCTCTCGCGCGAAGCGGGTCACCCACTACAGTGCACTATGGAGGAAGCATGATTGCCCAGGAATTAGAAGTCAGTTTGCATATGGCGTTTGTTGATGCGCGAGCTTCAAGACATGAATTTATTACGGTGGAGCATTTACTCGCTGCCCTACTAGACAATGCGACCGCGGTTGAGGTTTTAAAAGCCTGCGCTGTCAATATTGCTGAGCTTCGTACCCAGCTCAAAAATTTTATTAACGACAATACGCCTGTGGTTCCGGGTAACGATGAAGTTGATACCCAGCCAACTCTGGGTTTTCAGCGAGTGATCCAGCGCGCCATCATGCACGTACAATCTACTTCAAATGGGAAGAAGGAGGTTACGGGGGCAAATGTACTCGTAGCTATCTTTGGTGAAAAAGATTCTCATGCGGTGTATTTCTTGCAGCAGCAAGGTGTCACTCGTTTGGATGTGGTTAACTTTATTAGCCACGGTGTACGTAAGGATCAAGCTGAGAGCGTGAAGCCTGCTGAGGCAACCCAAGAGACCGAGGATGCCTCGTCTGGCGGCAAAGAGAGCCCTTTAGAGCAATATACCCAGAACCTTAATGTGCTGGCAAAGCAGGGCAAGATTGATCCGCTCATCGGTCGCGATAGCGAAGTTGAGCGTGTGATTCAGGTGCTGTGCCGTCGTCGCAAAAATAATCCGCTACTGGTGGGTGAGGCGGGCGTCGGTAAGACTGCGATTGCTGAAGGCTTGGCTTGGAGAATTGTGAAGGGTGATGTCCCTGAGATCTTGGCCGATGCCACAGTCTATTCATTGGATATGGGCGCACTATTGGCGGGTACTAAGTACCGCGGAGATTTTGAGCAGCGCTTGAAAAGTGTTCTTAAGTCTTTAAAGGACAGTGCCCATGGTGTTTTATTTATCGATGAGATTCATACCTTAATTGGTGCGGGTGCTGCATCGGGCGGCACATTGGATGCGAGCAATTTACTAAAGCCTGCGCTATCAAATGGTCAGCTCAAGTGCATCGGTGCAACCACTTTTACTGAGTACCGCGGTATTTTCGAAAAAGATGCAGCTCTTTCACGTCGCTTCCAGAAAGTGGATGTGGTTGAGCCAACCGTCGATCAGACCGTGCAAATCTTGCGTGGTTTAAAGTCACGCTTCGAAGAGCATCACGGTGTTAAGTACGCTTCCGCTGCATTGGTAGCCGCAGCTGAATTATCTTCACGCTATATCAATGATCGCCATTTGCCAGATAAGGCAATTGATGTGATTGATGAGGCGGGTGCAGCGCAACGCATTCTGCCGAAGTCCAAACAGAAGAAAACCATTGGCCGTCCAGAGATTGAAGAGATCGTCGCAAAAATCGCCCGTATACCGCCACAATCTGTCACGGTGGACGATCGTAGCAAGCTTCAAACCTTAGATCGGGATATTAAGAGCGTGGTGTTTGGTCAAGATCCTGCCATTGAGGCTCTAGCGAGTGCTATTAAGATGACTCGTGCTGGTCTTGGCAAGATTGATAGACCGATTGGCTCATTCTTATTTTCCGGCCCTACTGGTGTCGGTAAGACCGAGGTTGCCAAGCAACTTGCTTATATCTTAGGTATTGAGCTTCTCCGCTTTGATATGTCCGAGTATATGGAGCGTCATGCGGTCAGCCGTTTAATTGGCGCGCCTCCAGGATATGTCGGCTTTGATCAAGGTGGCTTACTTACTGAGGCTGTTAACAAGAAGCCGCATTGCGTTCTCTTGCTTGATGAGGTTGAAAAAGCACACCCAGATATTTTCAATATTCTCTTGCAGGTCATGGATCACGGTACTCTCACGGACAACAATGGTCGCAAGACTGACTTCCGTAATGTCATCATCATCATGACAACGAATGCTGGCGCTGAAGCAATGCAGAAGTCCACTATCGGCTTTACTAATGCGCGTGAGTCTGGTGATGAGATGGCGGACATCAAGAAGTTCTTTACGCCAGAGTTCCGCAATCGTTTAGATGCGATTGTTTCTTTCAAGGCGCTGGATGAGACCATCATCATGCGCGTGGTAGATAAGTTCCTGATGCAGTTAGAAGAGCAACTCCATGAGAAGAAGGTGGATGCTACATTTAGCTCAGCGTTGCGTGCTCATTTAGCTAAGCATGGATTTGATCCGCTCATGGGTGCAAGACCAATGCAACGCATCATTCAAGATACGGTTCGCAAAGCACTTGCTGACGAATTGCTATTTGGCAAATTAGCGCAGGGTGGTCATGTGGACGTCGACATTGATGCTGATGGCAAAGTTCAGCTTCAGTTTGATGCTCCAGTAGTTCCGGGTAAGCGGCCAAAAGCTGATGTAGCTCCGGTTGAAGAAATTTGATGCTTCTGAAGTCTGGATGATCTAGTTAGGAAAAGCTGAAGGGATTGAGCTTGGTGCAATACCAAGTTCAATCCCTCAACCATTTTTATTGGTGCCAGCTTCGATAGGCACTACTAGAGCTTAATTGCTTACTCGGCAATAAACATATTTTCTAGTTTTCCAATTCCGCCCATTTCAACCACAACCACATCACCGTTTACTAAATATTTTGGTGGTTTAAATCCAATGCCAACTCCAACTGGGGTGCCGGTAGCAATGAGATCGCCTGGATACAGCGTGATGCCAGCTGAAACTGTAGCAATCATATTGGGAATATCAAAAATCAAATCCTTAGTATTGGAATTTTGTCGCAATTCTCCATTGACCCAGCATTTGACAGATATATCGTTTGCATCTATTTGATCTGCTGTCACAACCCAAGGGCCCATGGGACAGAAGGTATCAAAACTCTTTCCCAGAAACCACTGTTTATGACGTTGTTGCCAGTCGCGAGCAGTGACATCGTTGATTGCGGTGTAACCCCAAACATGGTTCATTGCATCTGCTTCGCTGATACCTTTGCCACCCTTACCAATCACAATGGTTAGCTCAGCCTCGTAATCAATGGCTGTGGATATGGCAGTAGGAATGATGACATTCGTGTTGGGGCCAGTTACGGATTCTGGTGGTTTGGTAAAGAATATGGCGTGACTAGGAATATCTTCCCCCGGTTTTGCACTGCTATCAAAACCGCTATTGGAAAATTCTTTGGCATGCTCATGGTAATTTTTACCAACGCAAAAAATATTTCTGCGGGGTCTAGGAACTGGAGCCAGTAGTCGAATATCGCTAAATGCATAAGTAGCTATCGGTCTTGGTAATTGACCTTTTAAATCAGCACGCAAAAGAGCGACGACACCATCCTCGCTAAGGTCCACTCCAAGATCAAATTCTTCAACTGTTGTGCCATCGGATGAAATCGATCCAACCCGTGTTTTGCTGGGCTCGCTAATCAAAGAAAAGGCTGCATATCTCATATTTTTTCTCCATTTGGGGTTTGTCTCTAGGAGCCCCCTTGTTTATTTAACTCAATCAAACTTATAGTAGGATAAATAATAACCACATAACTAATACGAAGAGGCAGAAATGAATATTAGCCGCCATCTGATTTGCTTAGCTAGTTGCTTACTCTTGACTTCAGCATTTGCGCAAACATCTGAATCATGGCCCACAAAATCCATCAATATGGTCGTGCCATTTCCACCTGGCGGCGTAGCGGATACCGTGGGAAGGCCAGTTGCTGATGCTCTTTCCAGAATTCTAGGGCAGCCAGTAGTTGTTGAGAATAAACCGGGTGCTGGTGGAGGAATTGGTATGGCGGCAGTAGCTAAATCGAAACCAGATGGTTACACCATCTTGATGGCCTTATCTTCAATCTCCATCATTCCTGAGGCGGATAAAATTGTTGGGCGTGAACAATCTTTTCAGTTAAATCAATTAAAGCCAATAGCACGCTTTACCGCCGATCCGACCGTTTTAGTGGTTAGGGCAGATAGTCCATGGAAAGATTACAAGTCTTTTGTCGCCGCTATGCGCGCTAATCCTGGTAAATATAACTTCGGCTCTTCTGGGAATTACGGCACGATGCATGTGCCCATGGAAATGCTCAAGTCTTCCGAAAAGTTCTATATGGTCCATATACCTTACACAGGAGCAGGCCCAGCTATCGTGGGGCTATTAGGCGGTCATGTTGATGCAATTGCTACAGGACCTTCCTCAATTGTTTCTCAGATAAAAGCTGGCAAAGTCCGCGCTCTTGCCCATTGGGGGGATGGTAGATTGGCCAGCATGCCTGACGTGCCTAGCTTTAAGGAAATGGGAGTGAAGATCGAATTTTCTCAATGGGCTGGGCTCTTTGTTCCTAGCGCTACCCCAGAAAACATTACTAATCGCTTACGTGAAGCGGCCAAACAAGCCGCTAATGATGAGCGCGTTCGTTCGGTGATTAATACTGCTGGAAGCCCCATCCAATATCTAGATGCGCCTGAGTTCAAGGTTTACTGGGACAAAGAATCTTCTCAAATGAGTGACATCGTTAAGAAAATCGGTAAGGTGGAGTGACAGTAATTAACTGCGGCCTGTACTGCCAAACCCACCAGCCCCACGACTACTCTCAGTAAACTCCTCAACGACTTTGAGTTCCACTTGTTGTACTGGCATCACCACCAGTTGGGCTAAGCGTTCCATGGGCTCTAATTTAAATGCTGTAGATCCACGATTCCAAGTGCTCACCATGAGTTGGCCTTGGTAATCCGAATCGATCAATCCCACTAAGTTTCCGAGAACGATTCCATGCTTATGGCCAAGGCCAGAACGCGGCAGGATAAATGCAGCATAGCGTGGATCTTCTACATAAATCGCTAAACCTGTTGGCACGAGGACTGTTTGTCCAGGAGCAATTTCAATTGCTTCATCAATGCAGGCGCGCAGATCTAATCCAGCACTACCAGGAGTTCCATATGCGGGTAATTGGTCGCGCATACGCTCATCGAGAATTTTGACTTGAAGTTGTTGCATGGGATTTCCTAAAACTGGGTTTGAGTATTATATTTTTTTGGCAACAAGTTGAATAAGCTGACGTGCAAGTTGAAGCTTTTCAGCTTTAGCCATTTTTTTGCTACCGCTTTCATCGACCATGAGTAGTTGATTGAGATCGCTGCCAAAGGTATCTGGACCAATATTGCCGACAATCATCGGTATGCCTTTGCGTTTGCGCTTTTCTTCTGCATGCTTTTGGAGCTCAGTAGATTCAGCTGCAAATCCAACGCAAAAGGGATGTGGCTTCCCACCTTTGGTTTTGACCGTTTTTGCTACATCAGCAAGAATGTCGGGGTTGGTGACAAATTCTAAATTTGGAGCTTGTTTACCTTGGCGCTTGATCTTTTCTTTGGCTGGCTTAGCAATGCCCCAGTCAGCCACTGCAGCTACTGCAAAGAAAATATCGTAGTCAGTAGATTGCATTGTGGCTGCATGCATTTCTTTAGCGCTGACCACATTAGTGCGGGTAATTTTTCCTGTTGCTTCTAATGGTGTAGTGAGATCACACGGGCCTGCTACTAAGTGCACTTCTGCACCAGCCTCAAGAGCTGCGCGGGCAATGGCAAAGCCCATCTTGCCTGAGCTACGGTTAGTGATGCCTCGTACCGGATCAATCGCCTCAAAAGTGGGCCCAGTGGTAATCAGTACACGTTTTCCAAGGAGTGGCTTTTTCTGAAAGAAAGCAATCAGTTGCTCGGTGATCTCTGCGGGCTCGAGCATGCGCCCAAAGCCGACTTCACCACATGCCTGAAAGCCGCTTGCAGGGCCGAGTAATGTGACTTTATCTGCAATGAGCCGTTCTGCGCTTCTTTGTGTGGCCGCATGCTCCCACATTTGCTTGTTCATGGCGGGAGCCAGTAGGAGCGGGCAATTTCTTGCTAGGCAGAGGGTGCTGAGTAAATCATCAGCCAATCCGAGGGAAAGTTTAGCCATCAGATCCGCACTTGCGGGTGCAATCAAAATCGCATCAGCAGCTCTAGAGAGTTCAATATGCGCCATATTGTTAGTAATACTGCTATCCCATTGGTTGGTATAAACGGGATTGCCTGTGAGTGCTTGCATAGTGACAGGCGTCACAAATTGCTGAGCAGCTTCTGTCATCACTACTTGGACACTGGCACCTTCTTGCATCAACTGACGTGCTAGCTCCGCAGACTTATAGGCCGCAATGCCACCAGAAATGCCGAGAACGATTTTCTTATTTAAAAGTGATTGCATTACGCCAGCTTAAAGGGATTGGGAAGTTTTGCCAAATGACTTGCGTAACTCACCCCAAATGATGAGGGCTGCACCGATACAAATGGCGCTATCAGCAATATTGAAGGCTGGCCAATGCCAATTGGCGTAATGTAGGTCAATAAAGTCCACTACCGCGCCATACATGATTCGGTCTAATACGTTACCTAGTGCGCCACCTAGAATGAGACTGAGAGCCCAGCAGAGCATCTTGTCACTCAAGCTCTTTCGCAGTAGCCAAAGAATGTAAGCGGACGCCGCTAAGCCCAGGACAGTAAAAAACCAACGCTGCCAACCAGAGCTCTGCGCTAAAAATGAAAACGCTGCACCTGGGTTAAACAGCAAGAACCAGTTCATAAATGGCAAAACAGGTTCAGGTACGCCTAACTGCAAGTTGCTCAAGGCTGACCATTTACTCAGCTGGTCTAGCAATAGTGTCATGATTGCAATAGCTAGATAACGAAGAAATGATCGGTTTGTACTCATATATTTTCTTGGCCTGTTGATTTTCTTACTTATGCAAATAGGCGAGATTCACCGCTGCCAAAAAGATTGCTGATGCAGCGACCACATAACTCTGAATGTTCGGTATTGGAGCTAACATCTTGGGTGTGATGCCAGCAACGACCACACTTCTTATATTGACTGCCGCGTACAAGTACTTCAAGACCTGCGTTGCTCAGCTCTAACTTGGCGCTAGAGGTAATGGTGACAAAGCGCAAGTCATCTTCCAAAGAATGCAGAATTGCAAAATCAACATCACCTACTTTGATAGTTAGCTCAGCCTGCAGGGATGAACCTACATTGCCAGCTTCACGTTCAATCTCAATAGCTTTAGTGACCTCGGAGCGGATTTCTCGAACACGATTCCATTTGGCCAGGAGCTCAGTAGTCTGAGTAATTTCCGGGAAAGTGCCAAATTCTTCCATGAAGATAGACTCTTTGGCTTTTTCATCCGCACCATGTGGGAATGACAACCAGGCTTCCTCAGCAGTAAAGGAGAGGAAAGGGGCTAGCCATTTGAGCAGGTTGCGAGTGATATGAAAGAGAGCATTCTGTGCTGCGCGACGTTCTTTGGAGTCCGAGGCACTTGTGTAGAGGCGATCTTTCAGGATGTCTAAGTAGAAGCCGCCTAAATCTTCCGAACAGAAAGTCAGCATACGCGCTACGGCCGGCTGGAACTCATAAGCTTTATAGTGCGCTTGTACATCTTGCTGTAACTGATTGGCTAGTGCAACAGCGTAACGATCAATTTCTAGCCATTCGCTTGCAGGCATCGCATGCTTGCTTGGATCAAAGTCAGATAGGTTGGCTAACAAGAAGCGCAATGTATTGCGAATGCGGCGATAGCTTTCCACTACACGTTTCAGAATTTCATCAGAGATAGTCATCTCGCCAGAGTAGTCAGTAGATGCTACCCAGAGACGAATAATCTCTGCACCCAACTTATCAGCAACCTGTTGCGGGGCAATCACGTTGCCTACCGACTTACTCATCTTGCGGCCTTGGCCATCAACGGTAAAGCCGTGCGTTAGGAGTGCCTTATATGGCGGCTTACCATCAAGCATGGCACCAGTCAGTAAAGAAGAGTGGAACCAGCCGCGATGTTGGTCTGAGCCTTCCAGATAGAGGTCAGCTAAACGACCATCTGCATTTTCAGATTCAGGGCGATAAAGTTCAGCGCGGTGCGAGCCGCGAATGACGTGCCAATGCGTAGTACCAGAATCAAACCAGACATCTAAGGTGTCGCGATTCTTTTCATATTGAGCGGCCTCTTCGCCAAGCAGTTCAGCTACTTCTAGTTTTTGCCAAGCCTCAATGCCTTCTTTTTCAATGCGCTTAGCAATCTCTTCAAGCAAATCAACCGTACGAGGATGTGGCTCACCACTTTCCTTGTGAACAAAGAAAGCCATTGGTACGCCCCATTGGCGTTGACGTGACAAGGTCCAGTCAGGACGGTTGGCAATCATGCTGTTTAAGCGTTGCTTGCCCCAGGCCGGGAAGAACTCAGTGTTCTCAATACCCGCTAATGCAGTCTCGCGCAAGCTTGCACTGCCATCAGAAGGTTTTTTATCCATACTCGCAAACCACTGTGAAGTAGCGCGATAAATAATCGGCGACTTGTGACGCCAGCAATGCATGTAAGAGTGGGTATAAGTCTTGTCTCGCAAGAGGCTACCTGCTTCACGCATGGCCTCCACAATCTTCGGATTGGCTTTCCAAATATATTCATTGGCAAAGAGCGGCAACCAAGAAGCGTAGACGCCATTACCCATAACTGGATTTAAGATATCTTTATCTGCGAGTTTATTTGCTTTGCAAGACTTAAAGTCTTCCTCACCATAGGCTGGTGCAGAGTGCACAACACCAGTACCAGTATCGAGCGTGACGTACTCAGCAGGGTAGATTGGAGAGAGACGCTTGTAACCTTCATGCAGTGGAGCTAGCGGATGCCAGAAAGAAATATTAGCTAGCTGACTACCCAAACAAGTGGCAATGACTTTGCCCTCGAGATCAAAATCTTCCAAACAAGTTTCCACACGATCTTCTGCCAGGATGAGTAACTTGTCACCTGTATCTACTAGAGCGTAACTCAGCTCAGGATGAACATTCAATGCTTGATTAGATGGAATAGTCCAAGGTGTTGTTGTCCAGATCACAATCATTCCAGGCTTAGCTGGGATCTCAGATAGGCCAAATGCTTTTGCCAGTTGAGGGCGCTGTGCATCATCAAAAGCAAATCCCACATCTACTGTTGGATCAGTTTTGTCTTGGTATTCCACTTCAGCTTCAGCCAATGCAGAGCCGCAATCGAAACACCAGTTCACTGGCTTGAGGCCGCGGAAAACATAACCCTTTCCCCAGATCTTTCCAAGTGCACGAATCTCATCGGCCTCATTGCGAAAGTTCATGGTGAGGTAGGGGTTGTTCCAGTCACCCAAAACACCCAAGCGCTCAAAGTCGATCTTTTGCTTGTCTACTTGTACTTGGGCATAGGCACGCGCTTTGGCTTGCACTTCAGCCGTCGGCAGATTTTTGCCAAACTGCTTTTCAATCTGAATCTCAATCGGCATACCGTGGCAATCCCAGCCTGGAACGTAGGCAGAGTCAAAGCCCATTAACCAGCGGGACTTCACGATCATGTCCTTGAGAATCTTATTTACGGCATGACCAATATGAATGTCGCCGTTTGCATAGGGAGGGCCATCATGCAAAATAAATTTTGGTTGATTAGCGTGCGCTGCACGAATCTTTTCGTAAAGTTTATTTTTCTGCCACTGTGCAACCCATTGCGGTTCACGTTTCGGTAAATCTCCCCGCATCGGAAATGATGTTTCTAGGAGATTAACGGGATAAGAGTTTTCTTTTTCAGACATAAGATTTTTTCTGGAAATAATTTCTGGCATGCGCTGCATCAGATGCAATCGCTTTGGTAAGTGTATCGAGGTCGGAGTACTTCGCCTCATCACGAATTTTTTCTAAGAGCTCCACGGTAATAATTTTTCCGTAGACATCGGCGTTGTAATCAAAGATATGAGTCTCAAGCAATACGCGACCTTGATCTTCTACCGTTGGTCTGACGCCTAGACTAGCTACAGCAGGAAGTGGCCTCTCTCCAAGCCCTAGGACTTGTGCGGTAAAGATACCAGAGCATGCGGGTTTGCGATGATGCAGATGATTGGCGACGGCAAGATTCAGTGTGGGGAAACCTAAAGTGCGGCCTAGCTTTTGCCCATGAATGACGTGGCCAGAGATGCCATAAGGACGACCTAGTAATTTACTAGCTTGATCCATATCCCCATTAGCCAAGGCATTGCGCAATGCTGAGCTAGAAATTCTTTCGCCATCTTCTTGCACGGTGTGAATGCTAGATACTTCAAAACCAAATTGTTCGCCAGCTGCTTTCAGACTGGCAAAGTTGCCGGCGCGTTTTGCACCATAGCAAAAATCATCACCAATCAAAATCCATTTGGCATTGAGTTGCTTCACAATAATTTCAGAAACAAATTCTTCGGGAGTAAGGCGAGCAAATGCGGAATTAAAGTGCTCCACCACTATGCGGTCGATGCCGATGTCGGCAAAGGCAGCAAGCTTGTCGCGCAAATTCAGAATTCTTGGCGGCGCTTGTTCTGGAGAAAAGAATTCTTTAGGGTGCGGTTCGAAAGTCATTACACAGCTAACTAAACCGCGAGCTTGCGCGCCATCTTTCAACTCCTTGAGCAGGGCGTGATGACCCCTGTGCACGCCATCGAAATTACCGATGCTTAAGGCACAAGCCGGTCCTGCAGAAAACTGGGTGGGGCCGCGGAATACGTTCACTAAATCGCTTTCAGGGTCGCTTTCGGGGTAACCATCAATTATATTGTGGGCATGCCTTCTATCGTCACCTTAATCTCTGGCCGCGGATCTAATTTCGAGGCTATCGTCAAAACAGCTCAAAAAGAGCGGTGGCCGGTTACTTTTGCCGGGGTCATTGCTAATCATTCGGCCGCCAAGGGCCTTGATTTTGCTCGCTCTCAGGGTATTCCGGCCTTTGCCATCGAACATCGCGAGCACGCTACTCGAGAGTCCTTTGATGCCGCTCTCATAGCGAAAATCGATGAATTAGGCGCTGATTTAGTGGTTCTGGCGGGTTTCATGAGGATTTTAACCCCGGGTTTTATTCGTCATTTCGAGGGTCGCCTGATCAATATTCACCCAGCATTGCTGCCAGCTTTCCCGGGATTGCATACCCATGAGCGCGCTTTGGAGGCTGGAGTAGTTGAACATGGCGCCAGCGTGCATTTTGTTACTGAGGGTGTGGATGAAGGCCCTATCATCTGCCAAGCCTCGGTTCCAGTATTTCCTGAAGATGATGCAGATAGTTTGGCAGCGCGAGTTTTGGCTGCTGAGCATCAGATTTACCCGCGGGCCGTAAAATGGTTTCTAGATGGACGATTGCGAATAGAAGGTAATCAAGTTCAGGTTAAACCACCGGAGTCGCAATTAATAAAATTATGAGTAAAGAACGTTCATCCCGCGCAGCTAGCGCAGGCAGTAAATCTGGATCAAGATCTGGGTCACGCTTAGGCTCACAAAAAAGTTATGCCGCTAAATCTAAAGATCCATTGCGTCGCCCAGAGCGTCGTAATGCGAGTGGCAACATCATTGCACCAGAAGGCCAAAAAAACTTTTCTAATGCGAAGGCTTTGCCTCAGCATGCAATTCATTTAGAGCGCCTTCTTCCAGAGTTGCTGAATTTCGAGCAACCAGCTGACCGTGTAGTGAGTCGCTATTTCCGCTCTGAGCCTCAGCTGGGTAATCGTGATCGCGCCTTGATTGCAGAGAGTGCTTTTGCCATTCTGCGTCGCAAGAATGAGTTCTCGCAATTTGCCTCTAGTGGTGAGGGTTCACAAGCTAGACGCTTAGCCCTATTGGGTTTGCTGTCCGCTTTGTCTGAAGGTGGTTTAGGTTCTGCTAACCGTGCTGAGAGTGCCATTGCTGATTTAGCTCACGTATTGAAGACAGGCGAGTACGAGTGGTTGCAACGTTTTGCCACGGTCGATCCATCAGCGCTTAATCCCTTAGTTCAGAATAATTTGCCTGGATGGCTTTGGGATGCGTTTGGAAAATATCCCGGTGAAGAATCACGTGAAGCATTGGCCAAGTCACTCATGCATCCAGCTCTTTTGGATTTGCGTGCCAACACCATGAAGACGACTCGCGAGCAATTGCTCGCTGAGATGAATGCTCTTGGTGGTCGCTATCAAGCCATTCCAACTCCGTTCGCGCCGGATGGTGTTCGCATCATGGGTAAGCCCGCTTTGCAAAATACTGTCAGCTTTAAGACGGGAATGTTTGAGGTTCAAGATGAGGGCAGTCAGTTATTAGCTTACTTACTTGCGCCTAAGCGTGGCGAGATGGTGGTGGACTTTTGTGCTGGTGCCGGCGGTAAGACTTTGGCAATTGGCGCAATCATGCGCTCCACAGGCCGTTTGTATGCCCTGGATACATCTGAGCGTCGCTTGGCTAATTTAAAGCCTAGACAAGCCCGTAGCGGCCTCTCTAATGTGCATCCCGTTTGGATTGATAGTGAGAATGACTCCAAGATTAAGCGTTTAGCTGGGAAGATTGATCGCGTCCTCGTAGATGCTCCTTGTAGTGGCATGGGTACATTACGACGCAACCCCGACCTCAAATGGCGCCAGACCCCAGAAGGCGTTTTGGAGCTCAATCAAAAGCAGATGAATATTTTGGCCTCTGCAAGTCGCTTACTTAAGCCAGGTGGCCGCTTGGTTTATGCCACCTGCAGTCTGTTGCCACAAGAAAACCAGCAAATTGCAGAGGATTTCCTGGTCAAGCACCCTAATTTTGAGGTGGTTCCTGCGGCTGAAGTTCTTAAGCCATTGTTTCCAAAGGATAAAATTCCTTTGGGCTGCAGCCCTGACAATCCCTGGTGGCAGTTATGGCCCCATATTCATGGGACTGATGGCTTCTTTGGGGCTGTTTTTCAGAGAAAAGCAGCTGTTTCTGCAGTAACTGTCGATAAAGATGGCGAAAAGTCGGTAAAAGTCAAAAGCAAGAAAGCGGATAAAGAACTAAAATAGAGTTTTAGATCTTCTTGGAAATTCCCTTTTGAACACAGCTTCTAGTTTTGATTTATTCCTGAATTGGCTTTCCAATGGTTATTTAAATTGGGCTTGGTGGCAAATCCTTGTTTTTACCCTGGTTGCCACCCACATCACCATTGCTGCGGTGACTATTTTCCTGCATCGTTGCCAAGCGCACCGTGCTTTGGAGCTGCATCCAATCATGTCCCACTTCTTCCGGTTTTGGCTTTGGCTAACCACTGGCATGGTGACCAAAGAGTGGGCAGCGATTCATCGTAAGCATCATGCCAAATGTGAAACTGTGGATGATCCACACAGTCCGCAAATTTTGGGTATTAATACTGTGCTTTCTCGTGGTGCTGAGTTGTATAAAAACGAGTCACGCAATCAAGAGACCCTAGATAAGTTTGGGCACGGTACGCCAGATGATTGGCTTGAGCACAATATCTATGCGAAGTATTCATGGCAAGGCGTAGCGTTGATGTTGATCATCGACGTACTCTTGTTCGGCGCAATTGGCTTGACTGTGTGGGCAGTGCAGATGCTGTGGATTCCTATTACTGCCGCTGGCGTTATTAATGGTATTGGCCACTTCTGGGGTTATCGCAATTACGATTGCGAAGATGCCTCAAGAAATATTATGCCTTGGGGTATCTTGATTGGTGGCGAAGAGTTGCATAACAACCACCATACCTTCGCTACAAGCGCTAAGCTTTCTAGCAAATGGTATGAGTTTGATATTGGTTGGATGTACATTCAAATCATGAGTGCTGTTGGTTTGGCGAAAGTAAAAAAGACTTCTCCTAAGCCAATGCTGAGTGACTTACGTCCTGCAGACCAAAACACACTTGAAGCCATCATTGCAAATCGCTATGAAATCATGGCACGCTACAGTAAGACCTTAAGGACCTTCTTTAGCAACGAAGTTCAGCACATGCAGGTATTGGCTGCTCACTTAAAAGATGCCCGTGCCTGGCTGGGTAAAGATGAGTCTCGTTTGACTGTAGAAGAAAAAATCAAACTTGAAGAGCTGATGGCAACTAATGCGCAGTTACGAAAGATGATTGAGATGCGTCGTGACTTGCATGCTATCTGGGGTAGATCTAACGCCAATGGCGATCAACTGCTTACTCAGTTGCATGCATGGTGTCAACACGCTGAAGAGAGTGGTTTATCGAGTCTGCGTGATTTCTCTTTGAGGTTGCGTCGCTACGCTTAAAAGAAATAAGGACAATAAAAAACCCGCTGAAGTAGCGGGTTTTTTATTTGCTGCAAATAAGTATCGAATCGATAAATTACTTGAGCTTGGTTTCTTTATAAGCAACGTGCTTACGAATGGTTGGATCGAATTTCATGATCTCCATTTTTTCAGGCTTAGTACGCTTGTTTTTTGATGTTGTATAGAAGTGACCAGTACCAGCTGATGACTCTAACTTGATTTTTTCTCTGCCGCCTTTAG
>ERZ1022779.3-NODE-3-length-72896-cov-23.318104_pt1 | contig 72896 bp, 68 predicted proteins | sample MGYA00520900_ERZ1022779 | MGnify/ENA primary metagenome ERZ1022779 (study PRJEB33162, sample SAMN09537586) | freshwater metagenome | isolation source: freshwater | place: Canada:Alberta | collected 2017-07 | study: EMG produced TPA metagenomics assembly of the... | reverse complement strand
TTAGGACTCAGGCAAAGAATGACTCACAAATACACAACTGGTGCGGCAAGACTTCACTAGACGAAGCAATTGCACTCATTGGGATGAGCAAGGCGCTTGTTAGTAATGACTCGGGCTTAATGCATATTGGTGCCGCTTTAAAAGTTCCGCAGGTCGCTATTTTTGGCTCAAGCGATCCACATCATACGCCACCACTGTCCAATAAAGCTAAAGTACTTTGGCTCAATCTACCTTGTAGCCCATGCCATAAAAGAGAGTGTCCACTAGGTCACCTCAAATGCTTAAAAGATATTTTGCCCGCCACCGTATTAGATGCCATTCAAACACACCATTAATTTTGTAGCGCTACACATCACCAGAAAGTAAGCCATGTCAAAACTAGCCAGACTTTTTCATAATGCCGATGAAGTGGTGGATGCTTGGCGTGATGCCTTAAAAAATCGAGACATCAAAGGGGCTTTGGCAATCTGGTTAGACGATGACTCAATTACTTGCGTACTTCCAGAAGGCCAGCGCCTCAGTGGTCATGCAGAAATTCGGGACGGCCTAGAGCGCCTCTTAGCCAAGCAAGCCCTTTTTCTAGAGCCGATTGCCTGCATTAGTCACTCTGTTTTAGGAGCAGCTGTCTACGACACTACCGAGGCTGTTCACATCCGACCCGATCAAATTGAAGCGGCATTCTTTCTTAATATCACCTTGGTTCTTCTGCAAGATAGTCAAGGCTGGCGGATTGCACATCTTCATGCCAGCCACTCCACCGAGGATACGTTTGATGCGCCCTCAACTCCACATGGACTGCATTAACTAGCAATGCCATACAGATTGCTGTCTCATGGATGATCAAGTACTTCGATCGCTAATCAAGTGGCCCAATGTCCCGCACTGCTTTGGCTGGCTAGCACTTGATCGTCGCGGTCAATGGCGTATGCGTGATGAGTTTGCCCAAGCCAATCAACTGGCCGGAAATGTGATTAGGCATGTAGCCCTCAATGAATTTATCTCCAGAAATTATGCGCACGACTCTTTGGGTAGATATTTTTTTCAAAATGGTCCTCAAAGAGTTTTCATCACACTAGATGCCACGCCATACATTACTAGAATTATTCCAACTGAAAGCGGCCTTCAACTACTAACCCAATGCGGCACAGAGATAAAACCGCAGAGTGCTCTGAGTGATGAAAAAGGCAATATCTACATCACAGGATTGATTCAACAATCACTTTCTGATCAAATCGATGGAGCGGCATTTACTAAAACAGAGTCGCTATCCGTCGCACTATTACACGATCATGATTTAGATCTATTCTCAGATCAGTCCAAAGTGATTGAGGATGCCTGTAGCTTTAGGGGCTCTTGGCAATGGCAAGGTAATCAACTGCCCATTGAACCTCTTCACTCCGCTGAATTAGCTAATCGCTTTAATTTCGTCAAAACACCAAACAATTAATTAGCTGGGCATATTCTTGCCCTGCTCCTTCAATTCCTCTTGATATTGCTTTTGCATTTCACGAAGACGCGCATCAATGCTAGAAGCCTGATAGAAATCCGCGCCACCGGAAGATCTCGCAATCTTGAGTTGCTCAATCGCCGATGGCCATGCACCCTCAAGCGCATACTTTTCTCCAAGAGCGTAATGCCGTAGCGGCACATTTTTAGCCTGATCATAGGCATTCGAAAGCATGCTCCACCAAACTACTTCATTGGGTTGTAATCTAGTGCGCGCCTTTAACCAAGCAATGGCGTCATTCGTACGACCTAGTTTCAGATACGCATTCATCATTGCTGCACCGGCAGCATAGGATTGTGGGAACGCTTTTAAGGTAGTTTGAGCAATTTGTAAAGCCTCATCACCTTTACCTCTAGCTAATGCCAACTCGGAAGCTGTAATGTCTAAGGAGAGGCTTTGGCGCAGAATGGGTGATCCTGGCGCGCTAACGCTATTCGCTAAGTTGCGTGCTTGTTGTAAATAACTTGAAGCTTGATCGAGCTTACCCTGCTTTAGCGCAACGAGCGCAAGCCCATAAAGACCTTCCATTTGTTTGCCAGGGGCTGCCTGTTTACTCAAACCCTCAAAGGTATTTTTTAAGTCGTACATCTGGCCAGAACTTCCAGATTGCTCCATGCGAGCACGCGCTTTGATGAAATAAAATTCCACTGCTGTAGGTACATTTCTGTTGGCGATATTACGAGTACGATCTTGCATATCCGCAATACGATCCGTTGTTAATGGATGGGTGCGTACATAAGATGGCACCCCACTATCCATAATGCCCGTCGCCTTTTGCAGGCGCTGGAAAAAACCTGGAGCACCATTAACGTCATAGCCACTCTCCGCGAGAATCTGAAAGCCAATACGATCAGCCTCGCGCTCAGCATCTCTTGAGTAAGAGAGTTGATTATTGATGGCTACTGCTTGACCACCCTGCATGAGCCCAGAAGCAGCGCCTGGATTACGTGATGCAGCTAAGGCACCCAACAATATGCCAGCAAGGGCAATCATTGTATTGGTAGTCTGCCTATCCATCTGGCGAGCCAAATGACGTTGTAAAACGTGACCGGTCTCATGACCCATAACAGAAGCAACTTCTGAATCTGTTTCAGCACTAACTAGCAATCCTGTATGAAAACCAATAAATCCTCCAGGTAATGCAAATGCATTAATGCTGCTGTCTTTAACAGCGAATACCTCAAAGTTATAAGCACCACTACCCTGCTCATTAGCCCCGCCCAATTGCAGACGTTTTGCTGCCTGCAATAAGCGTCGCTCCATTTGATTTAAATAATCATAAATCGGCAAATCATTTGAATAATCCGCATCCGGCCGAATCTGGCGCATGATCATTTCGCCATACTTTTTCTCATCCATGCGACTCAAGCTATCACCACCGGGATCCCCCATATCGGGGAGTACAAAACTGGGCTGGCTCAGGGGTGCATTGCGAGGTGGCAAGTTTGCGGAGCGGGCATCAGGCGACTGGACCGCTCTACCCAAGTTTTGCAGGGCGGCTGACTCTCCTTGTACCGATACATCCCCCGTCATGGAGGAAGGTGCAGGTCCAGCCGCATAGACGAAACCAGCACTTGGCCAGGCCAAGCTCAGAATGAGCTGAGCAGCCAAAATTCGCTTAAAAAACGATATGCCCCTTGGTGTCTTTATGACTTGCATCCCTATATGGTAAAACTTATCCCATGAACAAACTAACTCATTTTGATGCAAGTGGCCAAGCCCATATGGTCAACGTTGGTGATAAGCCTAATACCCACCGAATTGCTGTTGCTACTGGCAAGATCACCATGCTCCCAGAGACCTTTGGCATGATTGAAGCAGGTACCCATAAAAAAGGTGATGTTTTGGGCATTGCCCGAATAGCTGGTATTCAGGCTTCTAAGAAGACGTCGGACCTGATCCCGCTTTGTCACCCGCTAGCACTGACACACGTCAGCCTGGAGTTTTACCTAAATAAAGATACCAGCAGCATTACCTGCCAAGTGAGGGCTGAAACAACTGGTCCTACTGGCGTAGAAATGGAAGCGCTCACCGCAGTCCAAGTCGCCCTCCTCACAATCTACGATATGGCCAAAGCTGTTGATAGGGGCATGGTGATAGGTGATGTCCACCTGCTAGAGAAGAGTGGCGGTAAGTCTGGGGAGTGGAAAGCTTAATAGATTCGCTTCACCATGCAAATAATTAAGCCACCCTAGGGTGGCTTAATTTCTTATGAAGTACTGATCATTGCCTTACTTCGTGATACGGCACTCCGAAGGCAATAGTTGAGGCAACAGATTCGTTTCCGAGGAGCGGCAAGACCATCCACCAGCCCAAGTCGACCCTTCTGGCTTGGATAGATCAATAGCTTTAGGAACATTAGCATCTGGATTATTTGTCGGAATAAGATGCAATGTGTTTTTATTATCTGCAGCAACATTGTTTTGAAAGTCGATGGCAATGGCGCCTGAAGATGTAATCTCAATCAACTTCACGCTACGTGTGGGTACAAAAGTAAACGAGCCATGGGTTGCCTCATCCATCGGTACAGTACCGCGACTTGCAAAAGCCTCTGTCACAGCGAGCTTGGCACTAGAAGAGAGATTCATGCCCTCTACGATGCGACTACGGGCAATGTAATCTTGATATTGAGGTACAGCTACTGCCACCAGAATGCCGATGATGGCAACCACCACCATAACCTCAATCAAGGTAAATCCAGACTCTTCCTGTTGATCTCGTGTAGACATATTTATTAGCTCCTAAGGGTTTAATCCCTCATCATCCAGTCTATACCCAACACATTCAAGATGTCCAAATGTAAGAAAAGCCAGCTTTGAAGGCCGGCTTTTCTGATTAATGCGAAAGAAAAATTAATGCGCTTCTTTAGACGCGTTCTTTTTCTTGAAATAGCTGCCAACCAAAATCACAATTGCTATACCAACTATTTCAAAAGCTAGCTTCGCATCTCCTAGGGCAGCCTGGATGCTATCTTTGATTGCGGGATCGTCAACCAGCATACCTCCAGCCAAGAAACCTAACAGTCCTGCACCAATAGTAATAATGATTGGGAAACGCTCCATTACCTTGAGCAACATAGCGCTGCCAAAAATAATCAATGGAATAGACATCGCTAAACCAATGATCAAGAGTAAAAGACGAGTTTCCTCGGGACCTTTTTGAGCTGCAGCTGCAACGGCTAGAACGTTATCTAAACTCATCACTAAGTCAGCAATCAAAATCGTACGAATAGCTCCCCAAATACTAGTCTTAGCTTCCATATGTTCTTCGCCACCACTATCAGACAATAGTTGGATGCCGATGTAGAGCAATAGCAAGCCGCCTACGATTTTTAAATATGGCAGCGTTAATAAAGCTACTGCAGTAATCGTGAGAACAACACGCAAGATGATGGCTGCCGCACTACCCCAAAAGATTGCCTTTTTTTGCTGAGCAGGTGGTAAGTTGCGTGATGCCAGTGCGATCACCACTGCGTTATCCCCAGACAGCAAAATATTCGCAACAATGATTGAAAGTAATGCCGCCCAAAAGGCTGCATCAGAAAATGCTGAAAAATCCATAATGTCTCCGTACTTTTATATGTTTTAGTTTTAACTACTGGGTGATACAAAAAACATGCCGACGAGTCGGCATGTCTCTTTGATTACAACATAGCTTTAAGTAAAGCAGCCATTTCTGATGGGTTTCTAGTCACTTTAAAGCCACATTCTTCCATCACTGCAAGCTTTGCATCCGCCGTATCTGCACCACCAGATATCAATGCGCCAGCATGGCCCATACGTTTTCCAGGAGGCGCTGTCACGCCAGCGATAAAGCCAACAATCGGCTTCTTCATGTTTGCTTTACACCAGCGCGCTGCTTCAGCTTCATCTGGACCACCGATTTCGCCGATCATGATTACTGCGTCCGTATCTGGGTCTTCATTAAACATGCGCATCACATCAATATGCTTCAGTCCATTAATTGGATCACCACCAATACCTACCGCCGTGGACTGACCTAAACCAATCGCCGTCAATTGACCAACCGCTTCATACGTCAAAGTACCTGAACGGCTCACTACACCAATGCGGCCCTTCTTGTGGATATGACCAGGCATGATGCCAATTTTGATTTCATCAGGAGTAATGATTCCAGGGCAATTTGGGCCAAGCAATAAAGTCTTCTTACCCCCGGCAGCTTCTTTTGCATGCATCTTATTACGTACTTCCAACATATCCTTGACTGGAATGCCTTCAGTAATACAAATCACAAAATCGAGGTCAGCTTCAACGGCTTCCCAAATAGCAGCAGCAGCACCAGGAGGTGGAACATAAATAACTGAGGTGCTTGCACCAGTTTGCTGAGCGGCTTCTTTTACAGTTCCATAAATTGGAATATTGAAAATGGACTCGCCTGCTTTTTTAGGATTAACGCCAGCAACAAAACAGTTTTTACCGTTTGCGTATTCCTGGCACTTTTCTGTATGGAATTGGCCAGTCTTACCAGTAATACCTTGAGTAATTACTTTAGTATTTTTATTTACCAAAATAGACATATTGATTTCCTTGATTATTTATTTTTCGCAACAGCAGCAACTACCTTAGTAGCAGCTTCTGCCATTGAATCGGCGCTAATGATTGGTAAACCAGAGTCTGCAAGAATCTTCTTGCCTAATTCCTCATTAGTACCCTTCATGCGCACGACCAAAGGTACAGTCAAGTTCACTGCCTTACAGGCAGTAACCACACCGTCAGCAATTACGTCGCAACGCATAATCCCACCGAAAATGTTCACCAAGATTGCTTCAACGCTCTTGTTCTTGAGCATGATCTTGAAAGCTTCTGTTACTTTCTCTGCAGTTGCACCGCCACCAACGTCCAAGAAGTTCGCTGGCTCGCCACCGAACAACTTAATGGTATCCATCGTAGCCATTGCTAAACCCGCACCATTCACTAAGCAACCAATATTGCCGTCCAGTGAAATGTAGGCTAAGTCAAACTTAGAAGCCTCAATCTCAGCCGCATCTTCTTCATCGATATCGCGATAAGCCACGATTTCTGGATGACGATACAAAGCATTTGGATCAAAATTGAATTTGGCATCCAGTGCCTTGATCTTGCCATTACCTTCGAGAATTAATGGATTGATCTCGACTAATGAAGCATCAGTTTCCCAATAGGTTTTGTACAAGTTCTTAAACACATCACTTGCCATTGGAATAGAAGCATCAGGAACGCCAATACCTTTGGCAATAATCTGGCAATCAGCATCTGTCAAACCAATCAATGGATCAACAAATACTTTAATAATTTTTTCAGGATGAGTTTCTGCAACCTCTTCAATATTCATACCGCCTTCGCTAGACGCCATGATCACATTCTTCTGTGTACCACGATCGGTAACGATACTGAAGTAGTACTCTTTTTTGATATCGGCGCCGTCTTCAATTAAGAGGCGATTTACTTTTTGACCTTCTGGACCAGTTTGATGGGTTTTTAACTGCATACCCAAAATTTCAGAAGAATATTTCTTCACTTCGTCCATGCTGCGAGCTAATTTCACGCCGCCGCCTTTACCGCGACCACCCGCATGAATTTGCGCCTTAACAACCCATACTGGACCGCCAAGCTTTTCGGCAGCCTTAATTGCCTCATCAACACTAAATGCAGGGATGCCGTTTGGAACAGGCACATTAAATTGGCGTAGTAATTCTTTACCTTGGTACTCGTGAATTTTCATTATTACTCCCGAAACGGTATCTTTTTTAGCAAGCGATGAGGATTAGTTAAACCGAATTAACCTGGTTTACCTATTTGAGTAAACGGTAGCGGTTTAGTCGACTTCGTAAGTCTATCATGCTGCAATGCGGCAACATGCCCTATCTGCTCCGTAATTGCCCTAGCTTGAGCGCCCCGCTATCACCTTAGACACTACATCCGAACTAAAGCCCTTGGAGGCCAGGAAACGATATTGACGAGCCCGTTCCTTCTGTTCTGTTGCTACAGCTCCAAATTTACGTAGCCACAATTCATGAGCACGCTGGTATTCGGTCTCTTTGAGCTTTTTGAGAAGATTTATCGTTTTTGCGCTATCCACCCCAGCTTGGGTGAGCTCATCCTGTATTTTTCGGGTTCCGAAGCGCTCGCTACGACGCCTAACAAGGGCCTCTGCAAATCGCTCATCAGAAAGCCAGCCGCGAGCCTCAAAATCATCTAAGACAGCCTCAATCTGAACATTTAAGGGAGTGGTTTGTGCACTCTCCTCAGAATCCTCATCTGCAGACTTGAGTTTGAGCATCCTAGCCGCTGACTCTTCAAGCTTTGCTGCCAGCCCCTTGCGGCTGTACTCGCGCATGGATAAAAGGCGCAAAGCCCGAGCTTTGAGACTCGGGCTTTGTTTCTTGTTTTTTTTAACAGTGCTACCTAATTCTGACATCGAAGAATTACGCTTCCTCTTCTTCGCTCAAAACGTCACTGACTATTGCTGTGCCAGTCTTTACGCCCAATTTCGCACGAATCTTAGCTTCAATATCTTGCGCAATAGCTGGGTTCTCTTTCAAGAACTCACGCACATTGTCTTTTCCTTGGCCAATACGATCGCCGTTATAGGCATACCAAGAGCCTGATTTTTCAACGATATCAGCCTCAACACCCATATCGATAATTTCACCTTCTCGAGAAATTCCAGCGCCGTACATGATGTCAAAGATGGCTTCGCGGAATGGCGGAGATACCTTGTTCTTAACTACCTTGACGCGTGTCTCATTACCAACCACTTCATCGCCTTTCTTGATACTGCCGATACGACGAATATCCAAACGCATAGAGGCGTAGAACTTCAGTGCATTACCACCAGTTGTGGTTTCAGGCGAACCAAACATCACGCCAATTTTCATACGAATCTGGTTAATGAAGATAACGGTTGTATTAGTACGCTTGATCGCGCCAGTCAACTTACGCAAGGCTTGGCTCATCAGACGGGCTTGTAGGCCTGGTAATGAATCGCCCATATCGCCCTCGATCTCAGCCCTTGGAACCAAGGCTGCTACAGAGTCAATAACGATTAAATCGATTGAGCCTGAGCGCACTAAAGCATCTGCAATTTCCAATGCTTGCTCGCCAGTATCTGGTTGAGAGATCAACAGATTATTTACATCTACGCCTAAGCGTGAGGCGTACTGAACATCTAAAGCATGCTCCGCGTCGATGAAAGCACAAGTTCCACCAATCTTTTGCATCTCTGCAATCGCATGCAAAGTCAAAGTGGTCTTACCTGAAGATTCTGGGCCGTAAATCTCAATGACGCGCCCGCGCGCCAAACCACCGACTCCAAGGGCAATATCTAAACCCAATGAACCGCTAGAAACCACCTGAATATCTTGATGAATCTCTGCATCACCCAATCTCATGATCGAGCCCTTACCAAATTGCTTCTCAATTTGCGCTAAGGCTGCAGTTAATGCTTTTTGCTTGTCTCCGCTCATACCATCAAATTCGGATGAGGCTGATTTTCTTTTATCGTCTAAGGCCATATATGCTCCCTTTTCGCTATTTGTTGGGCTATTTTTTGAGTTTTTTGAGTTTTTCGTTAACATGGAGTTACTGTATATAAAAACAGTACTATTTGCAAGTGGCTTTTGAAAAGAATTTACTGATTCTGTCGTAGATTTGCACTTACATGACGGTGATGCCAATGAAAAAATAGTGGCATAGCAACCCCCCATACGATTGCTAAGAGGATGAGGCCGCCTAACTGTCCATTGGGCCCCCAGGAACCTGCGCCCATGCGAATACCTGCCTCATAGGACATTGGACCCGCTATTGCCCCTAAGACCGCTCCCAACCATGGCTTGCCACGTAACCAGGATAAAGATCCGTTAACCGTGCTGGCTACCAATGCCCATAGGGTCCACAACCAAAATGGGGATAAGTAGACGCTAGGCCAAGCGTCTTTAAAGTACAAAAAGCCTAGATTGGCTATAAGTGTGTCAGCACTCACTCCAAATATAACCGCTTTGAATATTAGTTTCAGTTCTAGCTTTGAGTGCTCTGAGCGCCAAATATGTATCGCAAGGTACAAGAGAGTGCCAATGACGGGCCACAAAACCTGCTCATTAGCCGCACCAATAATGCAAGCAAACCAACCAACTTGGAAAAGGACGAAGTTCCAAAATTTAGCCATCGATCAGCTCCAAGCAACATTAGCTAAGAAAAAGGCCACTACCGGTGGGCAATGGCCTCTTGTTTGGTGGCGATTCAGGGATTCGAACCCCGGACCTGTGGATTATGATTCCATCGCTCTAACCAACTGAGCTAAATCGCCGAACGTGAGATTTTAGCTTATTTGGTCAAAATGCTCAATTAATCCACTTTGGCCAGAGAAACCTGAGCCATCAAACAATCTTAATGCTTAAATCTGGCAAATTATCGATAGTGCATCGAATGACATCACCACGAATCACTGGCCCCACATTCTCAGGGGTACCAGAATAAATAATGTCCCCAGGAAACAATTCATTTGCCTCGGATAGCTTTGCAATTTGCTCTGCTACCGACCAAATCATTTGATCTAAATTGGCCTTCTGTTTCACAATACCGTTTACAGAAAGTGAAATTGCGCCTTTAGTAAAGTGGCCAATCTGACTCACTCGAAAGATCGGTCCAATAGGGGCTGAATAGTCAAATGATTTACCGATTTCCCAAGGCTTTTTCTGGTCACCCATAAAGCGCTGTAAATCACGGCGCGTCATATCTAAGCCCAAAGCGTACCCAAACACATGCTCCAATGCCTTCTCTACCGGAATATTCTTTCCACCCTTATTGAGAGCTGCAACCAACTCAACCTCATAGTGATAGTTTTTAGTAAGTGATGGATAAGGATGATCCACTAGCTTATTTGGCGCTACGAACTGAATAGCATCTGCTGGCTTCTGAAAAAAGAATGGTGGCTCGCGAGTAGGATCAGATCCCATCTCACGTGCATGGGCGGCATAGTTTCTGCCGATACAGTAGACGCGACGTACAGGAAATTCAGCATCACTTCCTGCAATGGGTATCAGTGTTTGCGCAACTACAAAAGGAGTCTGAATTGAGTCGCCCAACTTGTGCGCCTGAGCACCGGCAACCATCCCCACAGAAGAGAGTGATGCAACACCAAACTTAATCGCATTACGACGACTAAGAAGATCGTTTTCTTGATTTGACATGCCCAAGCCCTTTAAAAAAGATAAATCATCGTAATCCTGTTGCCAAATATATACATCAGGAAAATCCCCAGCAAAACTACCACCCACAAGAATATGATGCCTTATTTAATCTGAAAGGCGCTCACCGCCTCATCTCGGTTATAGCGGACAAACACTTCAATTTTCTGAGCTAAAAAGAGTTTCTTCAGGACCTCATCTTTATTTTCAAAAGTGACCGCCGTTTGCTCTGGGAAGCGCGAAAAAGGATCACTCATGACCTCAATAGATTGACCATCTACTTTGATCAGCCGAATAGTGCGCTTATACAGGCGATCAGGCTGAATAAAAATCAGGCGTTTAAGATACTTATCTAAAACCAGCTTTTGCCCCTGGTCATTGGTCTTAAAGTAATAAACCAATTCATCTTTGCCATTAGTGGTGACATCGCGCTCCTCATCCCACTTAGCGAATGCTATCTGGCTAGTCAGCGCCCAAAGAATTGCTACCATGAATAATCTATACAAAGGCATCATTTACTTTCAGAGTTCAATTCATCTTATCAGCCAAAGCACCTATGCGACTACTCTCCATATCCTCCGGCAAAGTGATGCCGCTCTTTGGGTCTCATCACCCAAATTACTCAACCGTAGCTTCAGCTATCGAAAAAAAATCTGTCAGCAATCTCGCCTCCCCCGCCTCCATAGAAATCACTCGCCTTGGCGTTGCGGGCGATGAACAAGCCGATCTATCAGTGCACGGCGGTATTGATAAAGCGATTTACGTTTATCCAATCGAGCACTATGCTTTTTGGAACGAGCTACTTTCCCGCGAAACCAAAAAATCAGTCAATCTTCCCCTGGGTGCTTTGGGTGAAAACTTCACAATTGAAGGCTTACTGGAAAGGGAGATATTTGTTGGGGATCAGATGCACATTGGCGCCCTTCAATTTACTGTAGTCAAGCTACGCGAACCCTGCTTTAAGTTCAACGCCAAAATGAAATACAAGGGTGCAGCCAAAGCGATGTTGCAATCGGGCTTTAGTGGATGGTACCTACGCGTAAATCAAACTGGTGCGCTCGAAGCGGGAGATGCAATTACAGTAGTGCCGGGTCAAAGACTGACATCCATTGCGGATCAGAATCAAGCCCTCTTTAATCGGGGTAATCAGAAAGATCTTTGGGATTAATTGCTGTGTTTCATTTTTGGCAATAAAAAACCCGACCACAGAGTGGTCGGGTTTAGTTTTTGAAACGGGCTAATGAAACTTAATCTTTAGCGTAGATATCCACGTCTTTAGTTTCTTTAATAAACAGTGTGCCGATTACCAATGTCACCGTAGCGATGATGATTGGGTACCAGAGACCGTAATAAATATTACCGTTTTGCGCAACCAAAGCAAAGGCGATTGTTGGCATCAAGCCGCCGAACCAACCGTTACCAATGTGGTATGGCAAGGACATCGAGGTGTAACGAATACGGGTTGGGAACATCTCAACCAACATCGCTGCAATTGGGCCATAAACCATGGTTACCAAGATCACCAAAATTACCAAAATACCAAGAATTGCCGCATGATTAATAGCAGCTGGATCAGCCTTTACAGGATAACCAGCAGCATTCAATGCATCACGAATGGCTTTCTTGAACTCAGCATCTTTTGCTTTCGCATCAGCTGGAGCCAGACCCTTAGCGGTGTAGCCTTGGATCTCTGTATCACCAATCTTCACAACTGCAACACCACCAGCAGGACCAGCAATGGTTGTGTAGCTTGCTGAGTTAGACGCCATCACCTGCTTTGCAATATCGCATGAGCTAGTGAACTTCGCAGTACCTGTTGGGTTGAACTGGAAAGTACATTCGTTCAAATCAGCAGTAACACTTGCTGGTGCAGTCGCCATCGCCTTTTCTAACGCTGGGTTAGCAAAGTGAGTTAAACCGTTAAACAAGGACACTGGTGTGTTCGGGATGTACAGAATGATGGCGAGTAACAAACCACCCATGATGATGACCTTACGGCCAATCTTATCTGACAAAGTACCGAAGATGACGAAGAATGGTGTGCCGATTACCAATGAAGCAGCAATCAACAAGTTCGCAGTCTTAGGATCTACCTTCAATACTTGAGTAAGGTAGAACAAAGCATAGAACTGACCTGTGTACCAAACCACCGCTTGGCCTGCAACCAGACCAAACAATGCCAAGATCACAATCTTCAAGTTCTTCCATTGACCGAATGATTCGCCCAAAGGAGATTTAGATAACTTACCTTCATCCTTCATCTTCTTAAAAGCTGGGGATTCGTTCATCGATAAACGGATGTAAACAGAAACGGCCAACAATAAGATTGATAAAAGGAATGGAACACGCCAGCCCCAAACGTCGAAGTCTGGACCTGTAAATTCACGTGTGAACAAAATCACGAGCAAAGACAAGAACAAACCTAATGTAGCTGTAGTTTGAATCCAAGCTGTATATGCACCACGCTTACCGTGAGGAGCATGCTCCGCCACGTAAGTAGCAGCACCACCGTACTCACCACCCAAAGCCAAACCTTGAAGCATACGTAATGCGATCAAAATGACTGGAGCAGCAACACCGATAGTTGCATAGTTAGGCAGCAAACCCACGATAAAGGTCGCGCCACCCATGAGCATGATCGTTACCAAGAAGGTGTACTTACGACCGATCAAGTCACCTAAGCGACCGAATACCAAAGCGCCGAATGGGCGAACAATAAAGCCGGCAGCAAACGCAAGCAATGCGAAAATGAAGGCAGAACCTGCATCTAAGCCTGAGAAAAACTGCTTGGCCATAATCGCGGCCAATGAACCGTAAAGATAAAAGTCGTACCACTCAAAAACCGTACCTAAAGAGGAAGCAAAAATAACTTTGCGTTCTTCAGCGGTCATTGGGGCTGCTTTAGTTGATGTTGACATCAGTAGCTCCTAACTATTTTTATTAAATAAAAAACAACTAGGCGATTATGCTTTGAAAAAAATCAAAGAAATCCACTACTTAGGGTAATTCCCCATCAAATTAGATCGGGGTTTTCCCCATAAATGTGGATTTGTTGCAACGCATTCGATGCATTCTCTAAGCAGGCGTTTGCACCAAGATATTGCAAGCCGCCCAATTTAGGTGCAAATGTAAATGAGCATCCAACGGTATCCCGATTTAATGGCATGAGCGGTCAGTATCTGGCAGCGCACTAAAAAGATAACTAATTAAGGAGCTATACAAATGAAAAGACGTGACTTTTTAAGCAAAACTGCATTGGGTGCAGCTGCTGGTGTACTAGCAGCTCCTGCAATAGCGCAGTCCATGCCTGAAGTGAAATGGCGCTGTGCCTCTAGCTTTCCAAAAAGCTTAGATACGATTTACGGTGGTGGCGAATATATTTCCAAGCGCGTTGCCGCACTGACTGATGGTAAGTTTCAAATCCGTATTTTTGGTGCCGGTGAGATTGTTCCCGCATTTGGTACGGTAGATGCGGTTCAGCAAGGTACTGTTGAGTGCACCCATACAGCTGGCTATTACTTCGTTGGAAAAAATAAAACCTTTGCTTTTGATACCACCGTGCCTTTCGGCATGAACCAACGTCAGCAAAATGCCTGGATGTATTGGGGTGGAGGCTTGAAGCTCCAACGTGAATTCTTGCGTGATTACAACATCGTCTCTTTCCCAGCAGGAAATACCGGTACGCAAATGGGCGGCTGGTTTAAGAAGCCCGTCAAAACAGTCGCTGACCTCAAAGGTCTAAAAATGCGTATTGCAGGCTTAGGTGGTGAAGTGATGTCACGTCTGGGCGCGATCCCCCAGCAAATCGCTGGCGGTGATATTTACCCTGCTTTAGAAAAAGGTGTTATCGATGCGGCTGAGTGGGTTGGTCCGTATGACGATGAAAAATTAGGCTTTTACAAAATTGCACCTTACTACTACTACCCAGGATGGTGGGAGGCTTGCTCGATGTATTCCATGTACGTCAACATCAAGGAATGGGAAAAGTTGCCTAAGCAATATCAAGAGGCATTCGCCTCAGCATGTGCAGAATGCAATATCGACATGATGGCGGAGTATGACTATAAAAATCCAATCGCCTTGCAAAGCTTAATTAAGAATGGCGTGAAACTTCAATCCTATTCAACAGAAATTATGAAAGCAGCCTCTACTGCTGCGTTCGAGATGTATGAAGAAGAGGCTGCCAAAAATCCATCGTTCAAGAAAATTTATGAGCCATGGAAGAAGTTCCGTAACGACCAAATGCTGTGGAATAAGGTTGCAGAGCAGACGCTCATGAGCTTTATGTTGACGAACCCTGTCAAATAAAAACCTACCGATAAGTTGATATGCCAAAACAATTATTAGTTTTCTCAAGTTTCGTTGATCGCCTGAATGACCGTTTTGGTGTTTTAGCGAGTTGGTTGGTGTTACTTGCCGTACTGGTCAGCACAGCAAATGCGCTGATCCGGTACGGCTTTAATGTCAGTTCGAATGGCTGGTTAGAAGCCCAGTGGTATTTATTTGCCGGGATGGTGATGTTTGGTGCCGCCACTACGTTTCGCCTTAATGAACACGTTCGGGTAGACGTTTTGTATGCAATGTATCCAAATAAAGTTCGACTTTGGCTAGATCTTTGCGGTGGTATTGTTTTCTTTTTACCAGTGACGATTGTCATTGGGTATTACTCCTGGGAATTCTTTATCACCTCGGTGATTCAAAATGAGACCTCAAGCAATCCAGGCGGCCTCATTCGTTGGCCAGTTCGCGGCGCCATTACTCTTGGCTTTTTCTTACTGACCCTTCAAGGCCTCTCTGAAATTGTCAAACGATACGCAGCCATTATTGGCGTGATCAAAATCGATCCTAAGTACGAAAGACCTTTGCAATGATTAGTCATGATCTGATGGCCCCCATTATGTTTGGGGGTCTGATTCTATTTTTGTTAATTGGATATCCTGCAGCCTTTTCTCTTGGCGCTGTTGGCTTGTTCTTTTCCTTTATTGGCATCGAGATGGGCATGTTTCAGCCCACCTTCTTGCAAGCCCTGCCAGACAGAGTCTTTGGAATTCTTTCAAATGACCTCTTGCTCTCCATCCCCTTCTTTACCTTCATGGGAGCCATTCTTGAAAAGTGCGGCTTAGCGGAAGACATGCTGGAGGGACTGGGACAGTTATTCGGTCCAATCCGCGGTGGCCTTGCCTATGCTGTCATTATTGTTGGCGCTATTTTGGGGGCAATCACTGGCACGGTCGCAGCTTCAGTCATTGCGATGGGTCTTATTTCTCTACCAATTATGTTGCGCTATGGGTACAACCCACGCGTAGCAACTGGTGTCATTGCAGCGTCTGGAACTATCACCCAACTCATTCCACCTTCACTCGTATTAATTGTGTTGGCTGATCAATTGGGTAAATCGGTTGGAGATATGTATGCAGGCGCTATTGGGCCATCCATTATTCAAGTAGCGCTCTTTTGCTTGTTTATTTTCTTCCTATCCATTTTTAGGCCGCAAGATGTGCCTGCCCTCCCGCCAGAGGCTCGCCCTAAGATTGACTGGAAATTACTCAAGAAAATTCTCTGGGGCATCGTACCCTCGATTGCCCTGATTTTCTTGGTGCTTGGCACCATCTTGATGGGTCTTGCTACACCAACTGAAGGTGGTGCAATGGGCTCAGTTGGTGCCTTGGTTCTGGCGGCAATGAATAATCGACTTAAAAAGCCTTTGGTCTGGGAAGCCATGACTTCCACTATGCGTATCAATGCCATGGTGATCTTTATCTTGATTGGCTCAACCGTGTTTGGCCTTGCATTTAGAGGAGTGGATGGTGACCTATGGATTGAGAACCTGCTATCTGGGCTACCAGGCGGTCAAGTTGGCTTCTTGATTGCGGTGAACTTATTTGTATTCTTCTTAGCCTTCTTTTTGGATTATTTTGAGATCGCCTTCATCATCATCCCTTTGTTAGCACCAGTTGCCGAAAAACTGGGTATTGATCTCATTTGGTTCGGCGTTCTACTGGGCGCTAATATGCAAACTTCGTTCATGCATCCGCCATTTGGTTTTGCATTGTTCTACTTGCGTGGTGTTGCACCCAAATCTCTCAAAAGTTCGGATATCTACTATGGAGCGCTACCTTGGGTTGGCTTACAACTCATATTGGTTGCCATCATTATCTTTATCCCAGAAACTGTGACCTATTTTGTTGACAAACCTGCTGCCGTCTTTGATGCTAGCGGTCCATCGGTTGATCCATTGGCTGGTGTAGAGCAAAATGAGATTACGGTAGACTCCAGCTCTGACATTGAACGTCAGCTACGAGAGAATAAATAGCAATACATATTGAGACAGCAGTCAAAGGGATTTGGTAATGCAACAAAAATGGGGAATTCGTGGGATGGCGGTAGCGCCACACTCACTAGCATCTGAATCAGCATTAGCGGTACTGCGTGAGGGTGGTAATGCATTAGAGGCAATGATTGCAGCAGCAGCGACCATTGCCGTTGTTTATCCCCACATGAACTCCATTGGCGGTGACTCTTTCTGGGTAGTTCACTCTCCTGGTAAAGCTATGGGCGGAATTGATGCCTGTGGTGCTGCGGCTGGTCTAGCGACTAAACATTGGTATGCCGAGCGCGGAGTGACTAAAGCTATTCCATTTCGGGGAGCCATTGCGGCTAATACTGTTGCGGGCACCATTTCTGGTTGGGGTGCAGCACAAAAGCTTTCAAAAAAAGGTTTGGGTGGAAGACTTCCACTCTCCCGCTTGCTAGCAGATGCTATTCACTATGCTGAAGCTGGAGTTCCGGTAACGTACAGTCAATCAAGTTTAACTGAAAAAAAGAGAGTGGAGTTAAGCCCTATTCCCGGATTTTCAGAGACATTTTTAGTTAAAGGCAAGGCCCCTGAAGTGGGTAGTATCTTTAAACAAGAACGCCTTGCAAAAACCTTGCGACAAATCTCTCGCAAGGGCACAGAAGATTACTATCGTGGCGATTTAGCTGAATTACTCGCAAAAGAGCTTACAGAGATTGGTAGCCCTCTCAGACTATCTGACCTTCACCGCCATCAAGCGAAACTGATTGACCCGCTTGAGCTCAAGCACAGTACGGGCAATGTTTACAACATGACGCCCCCAACCCAAGGCGTTGTGTCTTTGATGATCATTGGTATCTTGGATCAACTCAATCTCAAGCGCTTCAAAGTAGATAGCGCGGAATATGTTCATCACTGTGTTGAGGCTACCAAACAGGCATTTAAGGTACGCGATCAATTTGTCACCGATCCAGCTTACATGACAAGAAATGCGCAGTCCTTCTTAGCACCTGCTTTCTTAAAGAAATTAGCAAAAAATATTGATCCTGAAAAGGCATTGCCTTGGGGTCAAGGTAAAGGGCCGGCCGATACGATTTGGATGGGTGTGATCGATGGCAATGGAAATTGTGTTTCGTTTATTCAAAGTATTTATCACGAGTTTGGTGCTGGCATCGTATTACCTAAGTCTGGCGTGAATTGGCAAAACCGCGGATGCAGCTTCTCGCTAGATCCAAAAATACTCAATCACCTTGAGCCCTATCGCAAACCATTCCATACATTGAATCCAGCTATGGCTTTATTCAAGGATGGTCGATCGATGGTGTACGGCACGATGGGTGGTGATGGTCAACCGCAGACTCAGTGTGCAGTCTTCACTCGCACAGCAACATATGGACTAGATCCACAAGATGCCATTAGTCGCCCACGCTGGTTGCTCGGCAGAACCTGGGGACAAACGAGTGACAGCTTGAAATTAGAATCCCGCTTTAGCCCGTGGGTTGCCAAAGAACTACATTCCCTAGGACATGAGATTGAAATGCTCGACGCCTTTGATGAAACCGTTGGCCATGCCGGTTGCATTGTTCGCGATCCATCCGGCACCCTACATGGCGGCTGGGATCCCCGCAGTGATGGCGCCGTTAGCGCGTTTTAGTAATAAATAATTTGGGTACGCGCAGATCCCAGTAAATGGCAGCTGCGCGTAGTCCAAAAATAGCTAACATGCATATCACCGATCCCTCTAATGTGTACGCTGGGAGGAAATTCAAAATCAGAACATAAATGCAACAACCCAAAGTGACCGGGATTGCATACAGCTCATGTGACATCAATAACGTTTTTCTGCCAGCCAAAATATCGCGTAACAAGCCGCCACCGATAGCGGTCACTACGCCCAAGATGACTGGTGCTACTGGCAATCCGAATTCTAAGTTCCAGGCTTTATCTACCCCCTGAATGCCAAATAAAGCAGCGCCCAGACCGTCGATGTAGAGCATCCAGCGATAAATCTGAGGTTGAGTAAAAAAAGATTCTGCTACGAAAGCGACAATGCACGCGCCCAAGGCTACCCAGATATAAATTTGCGCAATCGACCAAAATGCAGGCACATCCAAAATGATGTCACGCAGAGTTCCGCCACCAATGGCAGTAATCACACCCAATACCATGACGCCAAAAAGATCGACACCCCGATCAGCAATAGCAAGTACGCCAGTTACCGCAAAAGCGATCGTGGCAATGATGCCAATCCAGAAATTAATTTGATCCATACTGACTAGTCTAAATCACCAACACCGATCTCTGAATCAAGCCCTTTATATACTGAGGGCAATACCATCAAGGAATCTTTTATGAAAACTCAGCTTTATAGCTTTTGGCGTAGCTCAGCAGCCTTTCGGGTGCGCATTGCCCTGAACTTAAAAGGCCTGGATTACGAGGTGCTTCCAATTCATATTGTTAAAAGTGGAGGCGCCCAAACTGCTGGTGAATATGCCAACAAAAATCCCAATCGCTTGGTACCCCTCTATACCGATGGCTCTCACACCATTCATCAATCGCTTGCCATCATTGAATATTTAGAGGAGATTCAAACAAATCCTGCGCTACTACCCCAAACTGCAATCGATCGAGCATGGGTGCGCTCAGTAGCCATGGATATCGCCATGGAGATTCACCCACTGAATAATTTAAGGGTGTTGCGCTATCTCATGAAAACTTTAGGCGTAAGCACAGAGGCAAAAGATACCTGGAGTCATCATTGGATGATGCTGGGTTTAGAAAGTCTGGAAAAGCAATTAAGTATAGATGCGAGAGTGAGCCGTTTTGCTTGTGGAGATCAGCCTGGCTTGATTGATATTTGCTTGGTACCGCAAATTTTTAATGCGCTCAGTGCAAAGCTCGATATGACGAGCTACCCAACACTCATGAGGATATTTCATCAATGTATGGCGCTGCCTGCATTTATTAATGCCTCTTGGGAGAAGCAAATAGATGCTGAGGGATTAAACCCCTTTACTCCACCACAGGAATAAAGACAGCGTAAGCAAAGATCCCACAGTAGTTAAAAGCACCACTCGAGAAATAATTCGGCCGTCTGCCTTGTAATACTGAGCCAACATGAATGGGCCTGTGCCTGTGGGTAGCGCGGCCAGTATCACAACAGCACTCACCCATAAGTTCGGCAAATCCAAGATTGGTCCGGCAATCAACCAAGCGATTAGTGGCTGAATAATGAGTTTTGTAAAGCCAATGCCCCATGCCTGCTGCGGCGCTGTCGCTTCTTTTTGTATCAAAAAAAGACCAATAGAAACTAGTGCGCAAGGCGTTGCAGCTGCAGCCAAGAAAGCAATGACTTGCGCCAATGGATCGTATAAAAGCAAATCTGTAGACGACCATAACAAACCTGCCACCGGGGCAATCAATAGTGGATTGGTACAGAGCGACTTCAGCACGCTCCAAACAATCTCATGGGATTTTTTGTGAGACTGTATGCCAACCTCAATCAGAACGGTTGCGATGGCAAACATCACAAAGACAATAAAGGTCGCAATGATTGCTGGCGCCAAACCATCTTGACCAAGCGCCAACACACAGAGCGGAATGCCCATGTATCCCGTATTGGAGTATGAGGCACTCAAACCTGAAAAACTGGCGGCCGCTAAATCTCGCTTGCGAACCCAGCTGACTATCAACACCAAAATAAATACTAGTAAGCAACTCAGAAAAAAAGCAGCAATGAATCCTGGTTGCCACAGTGTTTGCCAACTACTGCTGGAGGCAAAACCAAATAACTGCGCAGGTAGTGCAAGCCATACAACAAAGCGATTTAACTCGATGGATGCACTCTCGCCTAATTTGCCTGTACGTCCACAAGCATAGCCAATCAGAATGAGGGCAAATACCGGAAAGACAACATTAAAAACGTAGAACAATTGATGTGGACTTTTTTTAGATCAAGAAATTTTTTTCAGAGTCTGCTGATATCGCTGCGCATTTTTGACATAACGAACAGCAATATCTTCGATACCAGTAATTTGCTCTGGAGTGAGCATCTTCACTCCTTTAGCGGGTGATCCCAAAATCATCGAACCATCCGGAAATTCTTTGCCTTCTGTAACCAAAGCACCGGCACCCACTAAACAGTTCTTACCAATTTTGGCGCCATTCAAAATCACAGCACCAATCCCAATCAAACTGCCATCACCAATTTGGCAACCATGGAGCATCACTTGATGTCCAACGGTAACGTGCTTACCAAGGGTGAGGGGATAGCCAGGATCAGTATGCAAGATAGATGCATCTTGCACATTACTACCCTCGCCAATTTGTATCAGATCATTATCGCCACGGATCACGACCTTGGGCCACACACTTGCATTTTTGTGAAGCTCAACTCTACCAATCACTTCTGCGCTCTCGGCAACCCAAGCTCCATCGTCTAAGCGGGGAGTATTTCCATCTAGTTCAAATATAGCCATGACTCATTATAGGTAATGGCTATATTTAAGGAAGCCTACCAGTTTGACTCACGATCCGGACTTGCAGAAATCCGGTGAATACTTAAATCGGCACCTTCGTACTCTTCTTCTTGTGACATCCGAATACCTAAAACAGCCTTCAGTAATCCATAGACTACAAAACCACTGATGAGGGCAATCGCAACTCCTAAACCAGTTCCAATTAACTGCCCCAAGAAAGTGACTCCGCCAAGCCCGCCAAGTGCTTTTGCCCCAAAAATACCCGCAGCCAAGCCACCCCATAAACCGCATAAACCATGAAGTGGCCAGACGCCCAAGACATCGTCAATCTTCCAACGGTTTTGTACCAAGGTAAACATATAGACAAATAGGGCTCCAGCAATTAAGCCAACTACCAAAGCGCCCATCGGGTGCATTAGATCTGAGCCAGCACAAACCGCTACCAAGCCAGCTAAAGGCCCGTTATAAGTAAAGCCTGGATCATTGCGGCCAATAACCCATGCAGCTAAAGTGCCGCCAACCATCGCCATAAGGGAATTCATAGCTACTAAACCACTGATTTTATCTATCGTCTGTGCACTCATGACGTTAAATCCAAACCAACCTACTGCCAAAATCCAAGCGCCCAATGCCAAGAATGGAATGCTAGATGGTGGATGCGCCGCAACGTTACCATCCTTGGTATAGCGACCGCGACGAGCACCCAAGAGAATGACAGCTGGCAATGCGATCCAACCACCTACCGCGTGCACCACAACTGATCCCGCAAAGTCATGAAACTCCTCGCCAGTCAGCGTCTTAATCCAAGCTTGAATACCGTAATGCTGATTCCAGGCAATACCTTCAAAGAAGGGGTAAATGAAACCCACCAGAATAAAAGTAGCAATTAGTTGGGGATTGAACTTCGCACGCTCTGCAATACCGCCAGAGATAATGGCTGGAATAGCGGCAGCAAAAGTCAGCAAGAAAAAGAATTTGACTAGTTCATAACCATTTTTCTCAGCCAAGATTTCAGCGCCAGAGAAAAAGTCAACGCCGTAAGCAATGCTGTAACCAATAAAGAAATAGGCAATGGTTGACACTGCAAAGTCCACCAAGATTTTGACCAAAGCATTGACTTGATTCTTTTTGCGTACAGTGCCGAGCTCAAGAAATGCAAATCCTGCATGCATAGCCAAGACCATGATTGCACCGAGCAAAATAAATAAGACATCACTGCCTGATTTCAAAGTTTCCACCAAAATACCCCCCATGTTTTTTGCATCATTATGGGGAATATTAAGACCGAATTTGCTCATTAATGCACTTATTTAGTGCAATTTGCTGCCTTGAATATGGTTTATTATGAAATTTACATACACCCAAGGGAGAACCCATGAAAAAAGTATTAGTTTTACTAGCCGCCATAGGCACATTTTCTGGATTAGCCCATGCTCAAGAAAAAATTCAGGTTTTGAGCACACAAGAGCTTGTAAACACTTGTAAATTGCCAGCGAGCCCTGAATCCCGCAGCTTTTGCGTAGGCTATATAACCGCTATTTACGACACTTATTTGGCTACACGTCACCCACAGCGCGCAAAGCCTTACATTTGTGTAAAGCAACCAGCACCATCACGTGACGAAGTCATTGGTGAATTTGTGAAGTTTGGACAATCCGATCAACAGACTGCTGATAAACCTGCAGCAGGTGTTTTCTTGGGCTTCTTGGCGTCACGCTTCCCTTGTGCCAAAAAATAATCTAAGCCACCAAGTTATCTAGCCAATTCAATCTATAGACTAAGGAATAGTTGATATGAAAAAAATTATTGTTATTACTGCCGCAACTTTAGTAATCGCAGGCTGCTCCAACATGAGCAATACAGAACAACGCACTTTATCTGGCGCTAGCATTGGTGCAGCCGCTGGTGCAGTTGGCACAGCCATTTTCCACGGCAACCCAATCTGGGGTGCAGTTGGTGGCGCAGCAGTTGGTGCAGCTTCTGGTTACGTATACGATGCCTATAAAAAAGAGCAGGCTTCTGAGTACAACTCTGGATACAACGCTGGGAAAAATAATCAACCTGCTAAAGCTCCGCAGTAATACTAGACTTTTCTAGTAGTAAGGAAATAAAAAAACCCGACCTGCGTAATGCGAGTCGGGTTTTTCTTTAGAGCTTCAGCCCATTAAGCAAGTAAGAGCTGATTGATACGCTTTACATAAGCCGCCGGATCATTCAATTGACCGCCTTCAGCCAAGAGGGCCTGATCAAACAAGACCTGAGTCCATTCATCAAAGTGCTGGTCATCGGATTTCAGCTTCAGTAGCAAAGGATGCTCTGGGTTGATTTCCAAAATAGGCTTAGTATCTGGCGCCTGCTGACCTGCAGCTTTAAGCATACGTAATAAGTTTCCGGAGAGCTCGTTCTCATCAGAGACTAAGCATGCTGGAGAATCAGTCAAGCGGAAGGTCACGCGCACATCCTTCACCTTGTCTTCTAAGGCCGCTTTCATGCGATCGAGCAAGTCCTTGAAATTCTTTTCAGTCTCTTCATGCTCTTTCTTTTCCTTTTCATCACTGAGGCTGCCGAGATCAAGTCCGCCTTTTGCTACCGAGGTCATCTGCTTAGCATCAAACTCAGTAAAGAAAGAAAGCATCCATTCGTCTACTCGATCGGTGAGTAGTAACACTTCGACACCCTTCTTGCGGAAGATCTCCAAATGCGGACTATTTTTAGCAGCATTAAAAGTATCGCCAGTGACGTAATAGATCTTGTCCTGACCTTCCTTCATGCGTGCAATGTATTCAGCCAAGGAAACAGTTTGATCCGCAGAATCCATGTGTGTACTTGCAAAACGCAAGAGCTTTAGGATGCGTTCTTGATTTGGCTGATCTTCACCAATACCTTCTTTAAGCACTTGTCCAAACTGAGTCCAGAAGGTGCGGTACTTTTCTTTTTTAGCATCGTCATCGCTATTGGCTAGATCCTCCAACATGCTCAGGACGCGCTTAGTGGAACTTTCACGAATAATTTTGACATCACGTGATTCCTGCAGAATTTCACGGGAAACGTTTAAAGGCAGATCTGTTGAATCAACAACACCAGTGACAAAGCGTAAATACATAGGCATTAATTGCTCAGCATCATCCATGATGAATACCCGCTTCACATACAACTTGATACCGCCCCGCTTATTACGATCCCACAAATCAAAAGGTGCACGTGCGGGTACATACAGTAGTTGCGTAAATTCACTACGGCCTTCAACCCTATTCAGGGAATGGCACAGGGGATTTTCGTAGTCGTGAGACAAGTGCTTATAAAACTCGTCATACTGCTCTTGCGTGATCTCCGATTTAGAGCGCGCCCATAAAGCGCTGGACTGGTTAATACTCTCCAGCTCATCTTTAATTACTTGTTCTTTTTTATCTGCATCCCACTCTTCTTTATTCATCTGAATCGGCAAAGAGATGTGATCAGAGTACTTACGAATAATTGACTTGAGCTTATGCGTGGAGAGAAAATCATCCTCGCCTTCACGTAAATGCATCTTGATCGATGTTCCCCGTTGTGGGCGGTCAATGCTTTCTACTGTAAATTCGCCAGAACCATCAGACTCCCAACGAACCCCATCGGTCGCCGGCAGACCAGCGCGACGTGTCTCTACAGTAATACGGTCGGCCACAATAAATGCAGAATAAAAACCTACGCCAAACTGACCAATCAAAGCGGCATCTTTTTGTTGATCGCCAGAAAGCTTAGAGAAAAATTCTTTCGTACCAGAGCGAGCAATAGTGCCCAAGTTAGCAATGGCTTCATCGCGGCTCATGCCAATGCCGTTGTCAGCAATAGTCACGGTCCTGGCAGCCTGATCAAAACTGACGTTGATCTTCAGATCAGGATCATCACCATACCAATCGGGATGCTCGATCCCCTCAAAGCGGAGCTTGTCTGAGGCATCAGACGCATTTGAAATTAACTCACGGAGAAAAATTTCCTTGTTGGAATACAAGGAATGAATCATCAGTTGTAAAAGTTGTTTTACCTCGGCCTGAAAGCCTAAAGTTTCTTTACTAGCTACAGTCATGCGTATTTCCTCTTCCCTCATTAATCAATGAACATCACCTCTAGTAAATGGGGCTTATTTCATACATTTCAAGATCCACACAATGAGAAATTTAACTCTAATGTGGCTTTGAATGTTTCTCCGCTACAGGCAATTCAGCCTTCTTCCAAGCACTAAAACCGCCTTCTAGATGACAAATGCTTGGCACCCCCATTTTTTGAAGGGTTTCAGTTGCCAAAGCAGAGCGCCATGCAGATGCGCAATAAAGCACTATACGCTTGCCTTCACCAAAAATAGGCTTGTAATAAGGACTATCTGGGTCAACCCAAAATTCCAGCATGCCACGAGGCGCATGAATTGCACCTGGAATCATGCCATCACGCTCCAATTCCCTTACATCCCGAATATCTACAAATACTGTGTTTTGATCATCTAGAAATTGTTGCGCTTGCTCTAAGGGCACAGTCTCAATTTGAGCCATCGCATTGGCAATTAATTCTTGATAACCCAATTTCAATTTCATCCAAATCTCCTAAATTGCTAATACTTTTATTTGATCATTCTTAAGGGTCTTATATCAATTCCGCCCTGATAATATGTAGCTATGAACTTTACCCCTACCGAGCTTGGTGCTAGCGTTATTTTTGCCATTGCAGTGCTCCATACCTTTTGCACTTCATATTTTGAAGCGCTTGCTAAAAAATCTCCAAAGCATGCGGGCTTATGGCATCTTCTTGGCGAAGTAGAAATCGTTTTTGGATTTTGGGCGGCTATCCTCATTATTTTTATATGGCTTGCCAATGATCTCGCCACAGCAAAAGAGTACGCCAGCAAACGCAATTTCACCGAACCGCTATTTGTTTTTGCCATTATGGTGGTCGCCGGTAGCAAACCGATTTTGCACTTTGCAACCCAGCTGCTACACAAACTCGGCAAGGTAATTCAACTCGTCTTGCGTAGCAAGCAAGCTCCCACGCTCTATTTCTTGACCCTGAGCATCACGCCCCTACTAGGCTCACTCATTACTGAACCTGCAGCAATGACGCTAGCAGCATTCTTATTGCGAGATTTGGTCTATCGCCATAAATGCTCAACTCCACTTCTATTCGGTACTCTGGGTGTGCTATTTGTCAATATTTCGATCGGTGGCACGCTAACAAATTTTGCCGCACCGCCTGTACTGATGGTCGCTTCCACTTGGGGTTGGAGCAGCGCTTTCATGTTTGCCAATTTTGGCCTTGAAGCGATGATCGCCATTTTTATCAACACCACAATCGTAACGCTGCTCTTTCGTAAGCAATTAGTTGAGCCTACGAGTAAAGCTGATCACGTTCGCATTCCGCTCACCATTACAGCCATTCATCTACTCTTTTTACTGGGCATTGTGGGCTTTGCACATGACCCAGTCATATTCATATGGCTGCTACTCTTTTTCATTGGCTACACCACTGCCTATCCAAAACATCAAAACCCACTGATTTTGCGGGAGGCTTTATTAGTTGGATTCTTCTTGGCCGGACTCGTAGTGCTTGGCGGACTGCAAGGTTGGTGGTTACAACCTATTCTGGAAACGATGAGTCCTACCGCAGTGTTTTATGGAAGTCTGGCATTAACAGCGATTACTGATAATGCCGCGCTCACCTATTTAGGCTCATTAGTACAAGGCACTTCCCCAGAATTCAAGCTAGCTCTGGTTGGCGGCGCAGTAGCGGGCGGCGGCCTAACCGTCATTGCCAACGCCCCAAATCCAGCTGGTATTGCTATTTTGCGCAGTTACTTCCCCAATGCGGCCGTTTCTGCAGGCTTACTGTTGGTAGCCGCCATTCCACCAACCATAGTCGCGATTCTGACCCTACGTTTGCTCTAAACCACTTATCCCGTAAAATCTGAGCTTCGCCCCCAGCTATAAACCTGAGAACGGCATATGAAAAAGCTCTATATCAAAACCTTTGGCTGTCAAATGAACGAGTACGACTCGGGCAAGATGGCCGACCTCCTGCATGCCAATGAAGGCATGGTCATGACTGACACCCCTGAAGATGCAGACGTGGTTCTATTGAACACTTGCTCGATTCGTGAAAAAGCCGAAGACAAAGTATTTTCAGATTTAGGTCGTCTGCGTGAGCTCAAGAAAACCAAACCCAATTTATTAATTGGCGTTGGCGGCTGCGTTGCTAGCCAGGAAGGTCAACAAATTATTAGTAGAGCTCCCTATGTGGATGTGGTCTTCGGCCCACAAACGCTACATCGCTTGTCTGATCTCATTACACAACGTCGCGAAACTGGCAGGCCTCAAGTGGATATCTCTTTTCCAGAAATAGAAAAGTTTGATCATCTACCCGCCTCTCGTCAAACTCGCGGCTCGGCTTATGTTTCCATCATGGAAGGCTGCTCAAAGTACTGTAGCTACTGTGTGGTTCCCTACACTCGCGGTGAAGAAGTATCGCGTCCCTTTAATGATGTATTAACTGAAGTGGCTGGCCTTGCAGCTCAAGGAGTCAAAGAAATTGTCTTGCTCGGTCAAAATGTGAATGCTTATCTTGGTAAGATGGGTGGCACGGAAGAGATTGCAGACTTTGCACTACTGATTGAATACATTGCAGAAATACCCGGCGTTGAAAGAATTCGTTTCACTACGAGCCACCCAAAAGAATTTACCCAGCGCTTGATTGATGTCTACGCAAAAGTTCCTAAGCTGGTGAGTCACTTGCATCTACCAGTTCAACATGCATCCGACTCCATTTTATCTGCAATGAAACGTGGCTATACCGCCCTAGAGTACAAAAGTATTATTCGCAAGATGCGCGCTGTGAGGCCCGACCTGACGCTCTCTAGCGACTTCATTGTGGGCTTTCCAGGTGAGACGGATGAAGACTTTGCAAAACTACTCAAAATGGTTGAAGAACTCAATTTTGATAATAGCTTTTGCTTTATCTTCAGCGCACGTCCAGGCACACCCGCAGCCAATTTGAGTGATGACACCCCTTATGAGGTCAAACTTAAGCGACTTCAAACCTTGCTAGCACTAGTTGAATCACAAGCAAATCAGATTAGTAAAAATATGCTGGGTAATACCGAGCGCGTTCTAGTTGAAGGTCTAGCAAAAGATGGTGTGAACCTACAAGGTCGCGCTACCAATAATCGGGTGATTCACTTTACTGCGCCAGATGCAGATATCGAATCACTCATCGGTCAAATGGTAGACATTCGAATCACTGAAGTACTCAATTACACCCTCCGAGGCGATCTCATCAGTGAGCTCACTTCTACGTACGTCCATTAAGATGACAGGCAAGCAATCATCCCCCTCTAAATTAGAGATTGATATTCAGTTTGCCAGTACTGCAATTGAAGAAAAAGTGTTGGCAATTGCTTCTCAAGCAGTAATCAAAAAATGGGTGAAGGCAACGATTCAATTAAATGGGCTAATCACCTTACGCTTTGTTAATAGATCTGAAGGAAAAAAACTCAATTTTGCCTTTCGCAATAAAGACTATGCGACTAATGTCCTCACTTTTCCATACGAGCTCAGCAACCAGACTTTGACTGCCGACATTATTTTTTGCCTCCCTGTGATTCAAAAAGAGGCGTCAGAACAAAGTAAAGCTATGAAAGCCCACTTAGCCCATCTGATTATTCATGGCTGCTTACATGCCCAAGGCCTTGACCATGAGAGCGATAAAGAAGCGAAGAAAATGGAAGGTAAGGAAATTACCCTTCTAAAGTTCTTAGGCTTTGCAAATCCCTACGCACCCATTTAAAGCGTCCTTGACACCTCCTTCATTGAATTTACTTATTTCTGCGATATTCTTGCCATATGCCTGACCCCAATAAATCCCTTTTAGAGCGCTTGGCTGAATTTTTAACGCCACAGCCAACCAGCCCAGCCGAACGTCGCCAAGAACTAATCGATACTCTCAGGGAAGCCCAGACAGAGGGTTTAATTGATGCAGATGCCCTCTCTATGATTGAGGGGGTATTCCAGGTAGGTCAATTATGTGCTCGCGATATTTTGATTCCCAGAGCGCAGATTGACTGGATTGACATTAGCCAGCCCTTATCAGAAATTATCAAAAGTGTAATTACTGCCGCTCACTCACGCTTCCCAGTATTTGAAGGCACCCGCGATAATGTCATCGGCACTTTGCTAGCAAAAGATTTATTGCGTCACTCCAGTGAAAAAGATTTTCAGGTACGTGACTGGCTCCGTCCTGCCGTGTTTATTCCTGAATCTAAGCGCTTAAGCGTATTGCTACGGGACTTCAAAGACAACCGCAATCACCTAGCTATTGTCGTAGATGAATACAGTAGTGTTGCAGGCGTCATTACGATTGAAGACGTGCTTGAGCAAATTGTTGGTGATATTGAAGATGAGCACGATATTGATGAAGAGGCAGATAATCTGATTTCTTTAGACAATGGCGATATTCGCGTAAAAGGCATTACTGAGCTCGAGCAATTTAATGAGACCCTGGGTACGCAATTTGAAGTTGACGGCATTGAAACGGTTGCCGGTTTAGTCATTCAACATCTTGGTCGAGTACCGAAGATGGGTGAACTGATCAAAATCGACGGAGTTGAATTTGAAGTTCAGCGTGCTGATCCAAGACAAATTCATATTCTGCTTGCGCGACAACTGCCCAAAAAGCCTGACTAAGGATTGCCTTGATTGATCGCCTACTGCCAAGGCTTAGCGGCAACATCGGCTATCTGATGTTGTTTACTCTTGGTGCAATACTGGCGAGTGTTGCAGAACTACCTTTAGGTGGATGGATTCAGATTCCGATCCTCAGTCTAATTTGGTGGCAAATTACAAAACATCAATCCACTTCTTTTAAGAGTACATTTTTCCTGGGGCTGTCATTTGGCCTTGGCTACTTCGTACTAGGGCTTTGGTGGATCTTCATTAGCCTGCATGACATTGGCGGGATGAATGTCATACTCTCCTGCACTGCAGTTTTCCTATTGGCTGGCTTATTGGCTATCTTTTTCGCTTGCGCCTGCCTCACATTACATTTTTCAAAGGGGCTATTTTTTCCAGGCCTCCTTTTAGCGTCAAGCTGGGTAGCAACAGAATATTTTCGCGGCATACTCTTTACTGGCTTTCCTTGGATGGGCCTAGGAGAGGCTCAAGTCTATGGTCCTTTTGCACCAGTTGCCCCATATTTAGGTGGACTGGGATGTACGTTTTTTGCAGTGTTGGCGTCTCGGCAATTACTCTTCTTGAGATCACACTTCAAAGCCAGCTCAATTTCTGTGCTGTCTCTAATCGTACTGAGTCAACTATTAAGCTTTTGGTCTTTTACAAAGCCTACCGGCGAGCCTCTCACTGTAGAACTCATTCAGGGAAACATTGCTCAAAGCTTAGTCTTTAAACCAGAGGGTATGCTGCAACAAATTGCGTTTTATAAATCTGCAATGCTCGATTCGCAAGCAGACTTGGTAGTATCTCCAGAAACAGCCTTACCATGGCCTGAGACCAATTTACCCACAGGTACTCTAGAAGATCTACAGGACTTTGCAGTCAACAATAAGCGCTTCCTTTTATTTGGTATTTTGGGGCGGTACTTTAATCCCGCAGATGGAAGAGAATTCTCCAATCGAGCAATCGGCTTTAGTCCAAGTAATCCGCCTTATCGTTACGACAAGTCGCATCTGGTTCCTTTTGGAGAATTTATTCCCCCAGGGTTTCGTTGGTTTGTAAATGCATTTAGCGTGCCATTGAGTGACTTTTCCAGAGGATCTCAAAATCAACCCCTCTTCTTGATTAACAGAGAGGGGCAGTTGCCACTCTATGCAGCCATTACTATTTGCTATGAGGATGTATTTGGTGATGAGCTGGCTACACGTTTACGCAATAGCAAAGAATCAGCCAATCTCTTTATCAATATGACAAACCTCGCCTGGTTCGGGGATTCTCAAGCACCAACACAACAATTACGACTTTCACAATTACGCTCTCTAGAAACAGGTCTTCCTGCATTACGAGCAACCAATACTGGGATCACGGCAGTACTGGGACCAGATGGCAAAATTTTGGCAGAACTCTCCAAATTCACCGAGGGCATCTTAAAGACCAGTATTCAGGCCTACTCAGGCACTACTCCTTATGTACTTTGGGGAAATGCACCTATATTGAGCCTTTCTTGCCTCTTACTCCTCTTGGGCCTGATTCGCCAAAAAAGTATCTATTCGTAATTTCCTAGTTCACCAGCTTAGCCATGTAAAATCAAAGGCTTAGCCAGGTACATCATGCTTACTTTTCAGCAAATCATTCTCAAACTTCAAGATTACTGGGACCAACAAGGTTGCGCCCTATTGCAACCTATTGACCTTGAGGTCGGTGCCGGTACATCGCATACAGCCACTTTCTTGAGGGCCATTGGCCCCGAGCCATGGAAAGCTGCTTACGTCCAGCCTTCACGCAGACCCAAAGACGGTCGCTACGGAGAAAATCCGAATCGCCTGCAGCACTACTACCAATACCAAGTAGTACTAAAGCCTGCGCCAGAAAATATTCTTGAGCTCTACTTAGGCTCGCTGGCCGCCTTGGGTCTTGATCTTCAAAAGAACGATGTGCGTTTTGTTGAGGATGATTGGGAAAATCCAACTTTAGGTGCTTGGGGCTTAGGCTGGGAGGTCTGGCTCAACGGCATGGAAGTGACGCAGTTCACCTATTTCCAGCAAGTGGGCGGCATTGACTGCAAACCTGTTTTGGGCGAAATCACCTACGGTATTGAGCGCTTGGCAATGTATATCCAAAATTGCTCCAACGTATACGACCTCGTTTGGGCTGACGGTATCTCTTACGGTGATGTGTATCACCAGAATGAAGTAGAACAGTCTTGCTACAACTTTGAGCACTCCAATACCGATCTATTGTTCGCCAACTTTACCAATTACGAAAGTGAAGCGAAGCGCTTGATGGAGGTGCCATTAGCCTTACCCGCTTATGAAATGGTACTCAAAGCTGGACATACTTTTAACTTACTTGACGCCCGTGGCGCTATCTCGGTTACCGAGCGTGCAGCCTATATCGGACGTATCCGCAATCTCTCGCGCGCAGTAGCGCAGGCTTACTTTGAGTCTCGTGAGAAGTTGGGTTTCCCGATGTGCCAACGTCAATCCAAAGCCTAAGTAGCTCGATCCAATTATGAGTACACCGAATTCCGCCCCTCAATCAGACAACCTTCTGATTGAGTTGTTTACCGAAGAGCTTCCACCAAAATCATTGCGCCGCTTAGGCGATGCTTTTAGTGAAGGTATTTATTCAACTCTAAAAGCTGCTGGACTCTTGAGTGAAAACTCTCTTGCGATTGGCTATGCAACACCGCGTCGCCTTGCTGTTCAAATTACTCATGTCTTGAGCCAAGCTCCAGACTATCCAGTACGTGAAAAATTACTCCCAACTAGCATTGCTTTTGATGCTGATGGAAAGCCAACTGCACCACTGCAAAAGAAATTGGCCTCTTTGGGCTATGCAGATATTGACCTCTCCACCTTAGAAAAAGCGGGCGAAGGTAAGAATGAAGCCCTATATCTTAATGTCATCGCCAAAGGTGCGGCATTAGAGCAAACTGCTCAACAAGCCCTCGAGCAAACACTGGGCAAATTACCCATTGCCAAAATGATGCACTATCAAGTGCTACAAAAAAATGGTGAACTAGCAGACGTTGAGTTTGCACGTCCTGCGCACCGCATCATTGCTCTCCATGGCAAACAAACATTGCATATCAGCGCATTAGGCATTGATGCAGCAAACCAAACAGAAGGTCACCGCTTTTTAGCTCCAGGCCTTATTACGATTGCCTCTGCCGATCAGTATGAGTCCGATCTCACTACTAAAGCAAAAGTATTGCCAAGCTTCAATAAGCGCCATGAATTTATCAAATCTGCATTATTAAAAGCTGCTGGTGCTGATTTAGTGTTGATGCCAGATAGCCTGTTAGACGAAGTGACTGCTTTAGTAGAGTGGGCAGCAATCTATGAATGCCACTTTGATCAAGAGTTTTTAGAGGTTCCACAAGAATGCCTGATTCTGACAATGCAGACCAATCAAAAATACTTTGCACTGACTGATCAGCAAGGCAAGTTACGCAATCGCTTCTTAATTGTTTCCAATATCGAGACTGATAAACCAGAAGCGATTATTTCCGGCAATGAACGTGTAGTGCGTCCAAGACTTTCCGATGCACGCTTCTTCTTCCAACAAGATCAAAAACGTCCATTGGCATCTCGTGTAGCCGATCTAGGAAAAGTGGTTTATCACAATCAGCTCGGCAATCAATTGGATCGCACCAAACGTGTTCAAGGTATTGCAGTTGGCATTGCAAAAACTTTATCGGCTGATGAGACGCTTGCTAGCCGTGCTGCTGAAATTGCAAAAACGGATTTGTTAACTGATATGGTTGGTGAGTTCCCCGAGCTCCAGGGCATCATGGGTCGCTACTACGCAGACCATGATGGTGAAAATTCCGAAGTAGCCTCTGCTTGTAGCGAGCATTACATGCCTCGCTTTGCTGGCGATGCATTGCCACAGACTCAAACTGGCACTATCTTAGCGATTGCCGACAAGCTAGAAACTCTCGTTGGCATTTGGGGTGTTGGTCTTGCGCCAACTGGTGATAAAGACCCTTATGCCCTGCGTCGTCATGCTCTCGGAATCTGCCGACTCTTACTTGAAAAGAATCTCAGCCTAAGCCTGCCCGACTTGATTGAGCTGGCTCGCAAACAGTTTTCGCAAAAAGACGTGCAAGAAAAGGCGAAAGCTGAAGATATTTACGCCTTCATTATTGATCGTCTACGTGCTTACTTACGTGACCAAGCGGTTGCTGGTAAACCGTTCACTACCGAAGAAATTGATGCGGTATTAAGTCAATCGCCTGCACAACTGAATGACTTAATAGATCGCTTAGCTGCATTACGTGAATTTAACGCCTTGGCAGAAGCTGCTCAATTAGCTGCTGCCAACAAGCGTATCAGTAATATTCTGAAAAAGAATGCCACCACTATTCCAGGAGCTTGCTCAAGTAAGCTCTTACAAGTTCCTGCCGAAATTGCTCTATACGAAGCGCTTGAGAAACTCACTCCAACACTAACTGCTGCTTATGAGCAACGTCGGTTTGTAGACCTATTAAAGGCATTGGTGGCCTTAAGCAATCCAATCGATCAATTCTTTACTGATGTCATGGTGATGGATCCAAATCCAGAGCTGCGCGATAACCGCCTTGCTCTCCTGCAACAACTTCACCAGAAAATGAATCTGATTGCCGATCTCGGCAAATTAGCATGAGCAGCAGCTCCTCTAAGCTCATCATTCTTGATCGTGATGGTGTGATCAATGAGGATCGCGATGATTATGTGAAGTCGAGTGATGAGTGGGTTCCCTTACCGGGTAGTCTTGAGGCTATTGCACTACTGAATCAAGCGGGCTATCAAATCGCTGTAGCAACCAATCAATCGGGTTTAGCACGAGGCTATTTCAATATTAATGATCTGCATGCAATGCATAGCAAGATGGATAAACTGCTCAAACCCTTGGGCGGTCATATCGATAGTATTTTCTTTTGCCCGCATACCGATGCCAATGCATGCAATTGCCGCAAGCCCCTACCGGGGATGATGAAAGAGATAGCGTTGCGCTATAAGAAAAATCAAAGTGCTACACCTTTATTAGGAGTGCCGATTGTGGGTGACTCCTTACGCGACCTGCAAGCAGGGGTTGCTTTGGGTGCTAGTCCGCATTTAGTATTAACCGGGAAGGGCAGTAAAACCTTAGACAAAGGCAGCCTCCCAGAAGGCACGCTGATTCATGCCGATTTGATGGCATTTGCTACTGCGCTCTTGCAAGATCAGGTTTAATGCCAATATGACTTTTATTCGCTCAGCCCTATTTACCCTTTTTTTGCTGATATTTACGCCGATCTGGTCGGTGCTTTGCATCCTGTTTTTTCCGTTTCTTAATCCCGAGAATCGCTATCGCTTTATTGGGCTTTGGAATAAAGTCGTCATCTGGATCTTGCAGCCACTCTGCGGCATTCGTTACGAGATTCGTGGCATGGAAAATATGATGGCAGTTTTAGATAAACCTGTTGTCGTACTAAGTAAGCATCAATCCGCATACGAAACTATTTTTTACATTGCCTTACTACCTAAGCAGGTATGCTTTGTCTTCAAAAGAGAGTTGCTCTGGATTCCCTTCTTTGGCTGGGCTTTGGCTTTGCTCAAGATGATTCACATTAATCGCAACAGCAAAGAAACTGCCGCCATCTCCGTTGTTGGTCAAGGGAAAAAACGCTTAAGTGAAGGTAAATGGATTTTGTTGTTTCCAGAGGGGACCAGAACGCCTACCGGGTCTCACAAACCCTATAGCAAAGGTGGTGCAAGGCTAGCAAGTGCTACCGAGGCACTAGTGATTCCAATTGCTCACAATGCCGGTCGTTGTTGGCCTAAGAATAGCTTTCTAAAGCAAGCAGGCACAGTGATCTTCTCAATCGGCCCTGCCATTCCCTCTACCGGCAAAACAGGTGGCCAACTTCATCAAGAAGTAGAGAAGTGGATTGAAGCTGAAATGCGGGTGATTGATCCTGCTGCTTACCAGTGAAATCAGGGGCTTAATGGGCTAAAGTTTTAGCCCACTCAATGTAGCGCTCCACCGGAATATCCTGAGCACGCGCTTTTAATTCAGATTCAGATAGAGACAGTCGATCAGCAAAGGCTGATAAGTTCGTACGCAGCATTTTTCTTCTTTGAGAGAATGCTGCGGCTACTACTTTTTCCAAAGCATGCCACTGCGCATCACTCAAGTCGAAATCTCTACGTGGAATCATACGCACTACAGCAGAGTTGACCTTAGGCTGAGGATCAAATGCTTCAGAGGGAACCTCTAAAACTTGCTCCATATCGTAGCGCGCTTGCAGCATCACCGATAGCCGACTGAATTCAGATCCGCCAGCCTTAGAGACCATACGCTCAACTACTTCAGCTTGGAGCATGAATACCTGCTCATCAATTGCATGGGCAGCAGAAACAAGATGAAAGAGTAATGGAGAGGAGATGTTGTAAGGCAAGTTGCCAACCACCTTACACAGACCACTATTGGCTGGGCGTGTATTTGCCCATCCTAGAAAATCAAACTTGAGGGCATCTCCCTCAATCACATTGAGACCCTTGAGATTCTCTTGATTCCAGTAAGCCACTAAATCTCGGTCAATCTCTAAAAGATCTAGGTGTTCTAGGTTACTTAATAAAGGTCTTGTTAATGCGCCAAGGCCAGGGCCAATCTCAATCACGTGCATATTTTCACTGGGATTGATTGCTGCCACTATGGAATAAATGACCCCGGAGTCCTGTAAAAAGTTTTGACCAAATCGTTTACGGGCTTGATGCCTCATGTTGAGGGATTCTTTATGTTCTTTGTGTTCTTTGCGTTCTTTACATTGACCGCTAATTGATAGGCGAGTCGCAAAGCCTCTAACATGCTGCCTGAATCTGCAATATTTTTACCAGCAATGTCTAACGCAGTACCATGATCTACTGAAGTACGAATAATCGGCAGGCCTAGGGTGACATTCACGCCACCACCAAAACTGACAAACTTGAATGGCGCTAGGCCTTGATCGTGATACATCGCAATAAACGCATCCACGCTATCCAAAGCCTTAACATCAAACATCGTATCCCCTGGATAAGGTCCACTTACTTGAATACCCAAATCTTTAGCAGCCTCGATAGCAGGAATAATGACATCAATTTCTTCACGCCCAAGATAACCGGATTCACCCGCATGCGGATTGAGTCCCGCTACCCGAATGATAGGTTTAGTAATGCCAAACTTTGCCCGAAGATCCCGATCGACAATCTGAATGGTTTCCAGAATATGCTGTTGGCTCAGCGTACTAGGAACCTCCCTTAAGGGTAGATGGGTTGTTACCAGAGCTACACGAAGGTCGCAGCTTTTATGCGCACCTAAGAAGCCAGCTGGTAATGTCGCACACAACATCATGACAACATGATCTTGATGGCAAAGCTTTGCTAGGTATTCTGTATGACCGGCAAATAAATCCTCATTTGAAGTATTTCCTTGGTTGATCGTGCTCTTTTGTATTGGCGCAGTAACCATGGCATCAAAACGATCATTAAGACAACCCTTCACTGCAGCATCCAGAATACTCAGAACATATTGTGCGTTGGCAGGATTTAATTGACCTGCAGTTGCTGGAGAAGCTAGCGGAATAGATTCAAGCTTCAGACGATTAGAAAGTTCTTTAGGAACATCAGTGGCTGAAAATAAGCTGTGATCGCCAAGTAAAGTAATCGTGCTTGCAGGCTCCTCTAGCAAGAAGGCTAATGCAGCTGCAATAGAAACCTCTGGACCAACCCCTGCAGGCTCTCCAGAGCTAATAACGAGATTAACGGGGGCTAGCTGCTGGATCATCTGCGTTAATGATCTTTACCGTAGCGGTGTCGCGTAATTCACGTAGCCAATCTTGATAAGCCTGCTCGAACTTACGTTCACGAATAGCTGCACGTGCAAATTGACGTTGCTTCTCTAAAGTCAACTGCGCTTCACGACGCTCGAGCACCTGAATTAAGTGCCAACCAAATTCCGTCTTTACTGGATTGCTAACTTCACCTATTTGTAAGCGATTCATTGCTTGATCAAATTCTGGAACTAAATCACCAGGGCCCATCCAGCCTAAATTACCTCCATTAGCAGCAGACCCATCTTCAGAATATTTTTTAGCTAAGTCACCAAAATCAGCAGTTTTTGCACGAACCTGATCACGGTAACCCGAGAGACGTCTTTCAGCATCTTGGTCTGTCAAGCCCGCACGACTGCGTAACAAAATATGGCGAGACAAAGTCTGCGTCACCATAATATTTTGTGGGGTGGTCGCACTTTCTTGGGGGGCAGCTTGCTGCGGCTCAGGAGCGCCAGCAACTAGCGCTCGACGATCTAAAACCTTCAGAACATGGTAGCCCGCGGGGCTCTTCACTACAGCATTGGCAACTTGTCCACTGCCTGTATTTCTGACAGCCTCATAAAACAGTTGCGGAAGGCGATCTGGGGTACGGTAACCCAAATCTTGAAACTTAATTTTTGGATTATCTTTTGCGGCCATTGCACCTAACTGCAAGAAATCGACATCCCCACGAGCTTCACGTAAAAGGGCTTCCGCCTTCTTCTTTGCCTCAGCCTGAGCACTAGCCCCAGCATTGGCATCTGCAGGAATAAAAATCTGCGCAAGGTCGATCTCTTCTGGTTCACCTTTTGCAGCAGGGATTGAGCGTGCAGGCTTTCCTCCACCAGCCACCTCACGATTGCGGTCAGAAATAAAGTTATCTATCTCCGCATCAGAAATCTTGACCTTACCCTCGACCTCACGCTCTCGGTAACGACTAATAATCACATCATCGCGCAGCATTTGACTATAGCGCTCATAAGTACTGCCAGTAGCGGCAATTTTTACTTTTAACTCAGCCAGTGTTAATTTATTCTTGGCAGCAATATCACCAATAATCTTATCTAGCTCTTTGTTGCTTACTGCAATGCCTTCTTGATCAGCATTTTGTAATTGAATTTTTTCAAGGATGAGGCGCTCAAGTACTGTCTTACGCAACTCGGCAGCATCGGGAAGCTTGCCCCCCTGCTTTTGCAGAGCAGCGATCCGATCATCAATCTCCTTACGCGTCACGTAGCCTGTATTCACAACTGCCGCAACACCATCAATATTTCGAATTTTGCTATCAGCTGAAGTCTTTGAGCTATCTTGTGCAAACGTAAGCTGAGACAGAAAAGCAGCACCAGCCAAAATAATGGCTGCAAGTACTTGGTTAAATCGATTCCTACGCATCATTGATAGTTCTCATAAATTGAAGGTGGTATAGGCTTGGAAGTAGGCATATATCCGGGAACATTAAGCTTCATGATATCAACTGGATTACTACCAGCACTACCAAAGCCCCTAAATTCTATTTGGAATAAAACCTGAGTAGTTGTAATTTGTGAGGTGTTGAGCATCTGTGAGTAAGCGCCGCGTAAAGTCCAGCAGTCACGCGTCCACTCTAAGGCCACCAGCGTATTGAGCGTTTTAGTGGTTAAAGCATCATAACCCCAACGGCCCAAAACAGATACTTCACGCGTAATAGGCCATTGCCCTGAAACATTGTATTGATCAGTAGTGGTTGCTGAGGGGACAAACGCTTGGTTATTCTGAATAGATGCTTGTGTTGGCGGAGTCCAAACATTCCGATAGCCAAAATTCAAACTTCTTCCAGGCGTAGGCCGCCAACTACCACCTACTGTTGTTTGGACTAAGCGATTTAGTTGCGTGTTGTACTGTCCAAATACATCTGTACTAAAGTTGCCAAGCAGGCGAACTGAAGCAGAGCCCAATGTGTCCGAATAGGTTGTAGGGTTTGCAATAGTGCCATTGAGGCCCACCTTCTGCCCCGTAAAGGCTTGACGTTGTGCAAGGGTTACATTGGCTCGTTCTGCGCCGGTATTGGCCTCGATCATGCGACTGGTGATGCCACCCGTTAACTTATTGTTATCTGCAATACGGTCATTACCAACGAAAGTATTTTCACTAAAAATTTGACTGACACCAAAACCGGCATCCGCCGTATCAAACAGAGGAGTTTGAGCCTGGCTCTCAAATGGCGTATAAACGTAAAAAGCTCTTGGCTCCATTGTGAGCAACATATCGCGCCCAAAGAAACCTTTTAATTCAGCCGCATCTCTTTCAAATGCCAAGCCTGAATCCAAACTCAATGTAGGAATAGTGAATCCTTGAGCAGCTGGGGCACCCACAGGGTTGTATGGTGTTACGTTATAGGTGTTTGACTGAAAACTCACTTTTGGAGTGATGTAGTAACCAGGCGTAATCTGGGGAAGGGCTATGGCGCCCTTAATCACCGTTCGATCGGCCTGACTGTAAGCACCCGGAGCAGTTGCCGCCAAGTTTCCACCAATGTTGTAGGCAAAGCGCGTGAAATCTGTTGAAAAAGTTGTTGCAGGACCCGTGGGTAAAGTAATGTACTTTCCACTAGTATCAGCGACTGCTGGTGTTAAACGATTGTTATAGGCGGCTGTGACATTCGGCAAAATATTGTATGGGGACTGTACTGTCACAGTAGGGTCAGGCTGCAAAGTCTGGAAAGTCATTGCCCTGGCTCCCACAGTCCAGTTACTTAAGCTTCCCGTTAAGTTTTTAGTAGTGCCGACCTCTTGACGGAACTGGCTAGTAACCGCACCAGCGATACTTTGGGAAAAGTCAGTTGGATATAAGTTATCCGAAACTCGCGCTACATTGGCATAACCAGTCCAAGCACCAGCAATGGGGATCCCGCCCATACCCAACAAGTCGCCACTAAAATTTTGTCTCTGCTGCCAGTCATAACGCCAACGATCAGTGCCAGTCTTACGATCGTAGGGAAGATAGTCGCCCATCAAGTTACCTGAGTACTGCTTATCTAAAAACTGGTACTTAGCACCCAACTGCACTCCACGTTGTCCCATAACGCGAGGCAGCAAAAGTAAGTCACGATTAGGTGCAATATTGACGTAATAAGGCTGCGTTACATCAATACCATTATTAGAGTTGTAGCCAGCTACTGGCGCCAAAATTCCGGAACGGCGTTGATTAGATGTTGGTGCAGTGAAGTAAGGCGTGTAAGCAATGGGCACATCAAAGAATCGCATGACGCCGTGCGTGCCAACCATTTCTTTTTGCTCATTATCAATTTCCAGCGTACTGGCTGTGAAATACCAATCTAAATTTTCTGGAGTACAAGTTGTATAGGTGGCTTTATCAAACACAAATACATCGGTAGTTTGGATCGTCAGTTTTTTTGCATTACCGCTCGCACGGTTATCACGTAGCTCGTAGTAAGGAGTCTCCATTTCTCCTTCACGAGCATCTACCCTAAAACGTGCTTTAGGTCCTTTGAAGGATGCGTTGCCTTTTGAAAACTCCGTATTGCCAGACAAATTGGCTACATCAGAATCAGGATCATATTTAATTTCATCGGCTTTAATCACTGCGCCATTACGACGAATTTGTGCGCGCCCTTTCAAGCGCATTTCGCGATCAACGATTCCGTCAATCGAATCACTAGAGGTAAAGGTTAAAGCTTGCCCATCATTAATCGGTTTACCAACTCGCAATTGATCATCCAACCTCAAGACTGTGACATCGCCACGATCAGGGATTAAAACGGAGTTAGCGGAGCTACCTAAAGACTGCGCGGAAGGGGGTAAAGGTGCAGGTGCCTGAGCTTGACTTGCAAGCGCAAATTGCGACAACACAACCCCCATTATTAATCGCAGGGTAACAGTTACAAAAAGAGGGGCGCAAAGGCCGGCGCGACGGCGATAATGACTCATAGATCCAGACCCGCCTTATTATACGAATCGACCATGACCGACTCTCGCTTAGACACCCTCCGTAGCTGGCTAAAAGGCCTTGAGCCTAGCTGGCAATTAGATCTACCCACTTTGGCCCCTGCCTCGGCAGATGCCAGCTTTAGGCGGTATTTCCGGATTGCGTCCAAAAACCCGGATTTTCCGACTTTGATCGTGATGGATGCCCCACCCCAACACGAACCCTTGGACGCTTTTATTGAGGTCGATTTATTGCTCGAAAATGCCGGTTTAAATGTTCCTAGAATCTTAGAAAAAAATGTCGCTGAGGGCTTTCTTTTGCTCAAGGATCTGGGCACTAAAACTTACCTTGCAGAACTCAATTCGGAGAGTGCCGACGCTCTCTATAAAGATGCAACACACGCCTTAGTACAAATGCAATTAGCAAGTAAACCAAATGTGTTACCAAACTATGATGAGGCATTGCTGAAACGTGAGCTAGATTTATTTCCTGAGTGGTATTTAGGAAAACATCTGCATATCGAATTAAGTAAACTTCAGAATTTGCAGATTAAGCAAGCATTTGAAATTATTCTTCAAAATAATCTTGCGCAGGCACAAGTCTATGTTCATCGTGACTACCATTCACGCAATCTGATGGTGACTGAAAAAAATAATCCTGGCGTGATTGACTTTCAAGATGCAGTCTATGGTCCCATCACTTACGACGCATCTTCACTCTGGCGTGACGCTTACATTGCATGGCCTGAAGAACGCGTGATTGATTGGGTCATTAAATTTTGGGAAGAAGGTCGTCAAGTAGGCTTGCCCATGCCAAACGATTTTGGTCAGTTCTATCGTGACTTTGAGTGGATGGGTTTACAACGGCACCTGAAGGTCTTGGGTATTTTTGCAAGACTGTTTCATCGTGATGGCAAAGATGGCTATCTCAAAGATATTCCTCTGGTGCTCGAATATGCGATTGCCACTTCCAATCGTTATATTGAACTAAAGCCCTTGGCTCGCATTCTAGAATCAACGCGCACTACTTTGGATGAATAGTCGCTCATCATGAATAAGCCCAATCCCATTCCATGCTTTTTATTGGCAGCAGGTCGAGGCGAGCGCATGCGTCCCTTGACAGATGAACTACCCAAACCGCTCCTCACCATTAAAAATAAATCCTTGCTTGCCTGGCACTTAGAGGCATTGAGTGCGGTAGGTGTTCGGGATGTAGTGATTAATCATGCTTGGCTTGGTAAGAAGATTGAGCATGCACTGGGAAATGGCAGTCAATTTGGGCTCAACATTAGCTACTCCCCAGAAACTAGCGCCCTAGAAACGGCGGGCGGTATTCGGAAAGCCTTGCCTTTACTGAAGCCAAGCGATTATTTCCTAGTGATCAATGGGGATGTTTTTAGCCCAAACCTGCCAATTGAGAAGCTCTTGGACCTCGCTTCTGAATTACGAAGCATGCCAAATAAACCTCTGGCACACCTTTTAATGGTTCCCAACCCAACTCAACATCCTAAAGGTGACTTTTATATTAAGGGCTCTCAGGTAGCCAATGAACCCCTAGATGGCGCTGAAAAACTTACCTTTTCGGGCATTGGACTCTATCACCGGGATCTTTTTAAGGACCTGGAATTAGACGCGCCTATTAAGCTCGCTCCAATTTTGAGGGAGGCTATGGCTAAAAATAAGGTATCCGGTGAAAAATATACCGGACCGTGGCACGATGTAGGTACACCCCAACGATTACAAGAACTCAATGCAGCAAATGAATAATTCCGCCATTTACCAACAACGTCGAGTTGAGCTCGCAAAACTGATCTGCGCCAAAACTGATGGTGGCATTGCCATCATCACTACAGCGCTCGAGACAGCGCGTAATCGAGATAGTGAGTTTCCCTATCGTCATGACAGTGATTTTTTCTACCTCACTGGCTTTGAAGAGCCAGGTGCAAGCCTCGTACTCAAAATTACTGGATCGACATCACAACCCCAATTGGAGTCACATCTTTTTTGCAGGCCCAAGGATGCAGAGCGTGAAATTTGGGATGGCATTCGTTTAGGACCAGACGCCGCACCAGTAGCCTTGGGAGTGGAGTATGCGCATAGTAATCATGACTTAGATAAAAAACTGGGTGAGTTATTAGCAGATCAAGATGCTGTCTATATTCGCCTTTCAGAAAGCGCCGAAATAGATCGTCGCTTACGCCATTGGATGAAACAAGTGCGAGCGCAGGCGCGTGCTGGCGTGAACCCCCCTTCGGAATTTCATGATGTTGAAAGTTTGATTCATGAGATGCGTCTTTTTAAAGATGCTCATGAGATTGACATCATGCGTCGTGCAGCCGCGATTTCTGCGCGTGCTCACATTCGTGCCATGCAAGCCTGCAAACCTGGTGTGCATGAATATCATCTCGAGGCAGAACTACTTCACGAGTTTCGCTATAGCGGTGCACAAAGTGTTGCGTACAACAGCATCGTTGCTGGTGGCGCCAACTCTTGCATCCTGCATTACCGCGCTGGTAATACTGAGCTGCGTAGCGGAGACCTGTGTCTCATTGATGCGGGTTGCGAGCTTGATAGCTATGCTTCAGATATCACTCGCACCTTCCCGGTGAACGGAAAATTCTCGGGTCCACAACGCGCTCTATATGACATTACGCTTGCATCGCAAGAAGCCGCTATCGCAATGACGAAGCCCGGCAATACATTTATGCAACCCCATGAGGCAGCGCTTAAAGTGCTCACGCAAGGCTTACTAGATGAGAAGCTGCTTAAGCTGGCGGAATTAGGCTCTTTGGATAACGCAATCGAGACTGAAGCCTATCGTCGCTTTTATATGCACCGCACCTCACATTGGTTGGGCATGGATGTGCATGATGTTGGCTCCTATCGCGAACCACTTGACGCAGCAGCAAACGCTTCAGAAAAGCCATGGCGTGTTCTTAAGCCAGGCATGGCACTCACTATCGAGCCAGGCTTATATATTCGTCCTGCTGATGATGTAGATGAACGCTTTTGGAATATCGGCATCCGCATTGAGGATGATGCCGTAGTGAACGATTCTGGATGTGAATTGATTTCTCGTGGCGCGCCAGTTAAAGCAGATGAAATCGAAGCACTCATGAAAAATAATTAAAGTCTTACCAATACAAAATAAATTAGCAAGCATGTCAGCAGAAAACTTCGATATTGTGATTCAGGGCGGTGGGCCAGTAGGCTTAGCCTGTACAGCATGGTGCTTGCAAAAATTTCCTGAAGCCAATATCGCGCTACTGGATCGCAATTCTGTAGATGACGCTGATTTAGTTAATGCTGATAGCCGAGGAGTTGCCCTATCTCACGGCAGCAAGCTACTGCTAGATACTATCAATGCGTGGTCTACTGAATGTGCTGATATTCATCGGGTGCATGTCTCGCAAGCAGGTCGCTTTGGTCGTGCTCTGATGACCCGCGAAGAGCTTGGTCAAGAGGCTTTAGGCCATATCATTCGTTATCGCGATATACATCTCACTCTGCGTAAAGCCTTAAGAGATATTCAAAAAAATAGTCCCCACTTTATTTGGAAACATATCGACGCCAGTGACGATGCTGAAAACATTCAAGCCAAGTGTGTAGTGCATGCTGAAGGTGGTTTATTTAAAACCCAAGACTGGGTGGAATCCGGCAGAGACTATGAACAATCAGCTTTAGTTGGCTTAGTGGAGGTTGAGAATGCATTGCCCTTCCAAGCATGGGAGCGCTTCACTTCTGAAGGACCTTTGGCTGTTTTACCTAGCCACTATGGGCCCAAGATTCTGAATCTGATTTGGTGTGGAACTCCAAGTTCATCACAGGCACGCCTAGCTTTAAGTGATGCTGATTTTCTGAAAAGCTTGCAAGCTGAGTTTGGCTCACGCATTGGACAATTTCTTAAAATCCAAGATCGCCGACTTTACGAACTAGGACTCAATTACCGCAAAGAAATTACTCAAGGAAATGAAGTTTGGATTGGCAATGCTGCCCAGACCTTGCATCCCGTTGCGGGACAGGGTCTCAATCTTGGATTGAGAGATGCTTATCTCTTGGCTGAAAAACTCAGCATCCTCTTCTCTAAGTCTGAGGATCAGAAAACGCCTATGGCCATTGAAACCACCCTGCAGGAATATGCCCAAAGTCGCAAGCTCGATCGTTCCGCCACCATAGGTCTAACCGACTTCATGGCCAGAATCTTCACCTCCAATCTACTTCCTGTTGTAATTGGTCGTGGATTGGGTTTATCGGCTCTCCAATGGCTTCCTCCCATCAAAACAGCCTTAGCCCGGCAGATGATGTTTGGTAGGCGCTAAGAGGCTGAGATAGCCTCCAAAATACAAGTATTTCCTGCTTGACCTCAGTCATGGAGTGTGCCTAATTTTTAGGCAAATGCTGGCCGATTTGTGCTAAAGTGACACCCTTTCCTCTAGCCATAAAAGCCCTCCGGAACCTAGCCTGAAACACATGAAGATTGGCTCATACCTTCTCGCAAATAAATTGTTTGTTGCCCCAATGGCTGGGGTAACGGATCGTCCATTTCGTCAGCTTTGCAAAAAGCTCGGTGCTGGTTATGCCGTAACTGAAATGATCGCCTCCAACGCTTTGCTTTGGAAGAGCGAAAAAACCCAACGTCGCGCTAACCACCAAGGTGAATTTAAGCCTATCGCAGTCCAAATTGCTGGGGCTGATCCGCAGATGATGGCTGCTGCAGCCAAGCTTAACGTTGATCATGGCGCCCAAATTATTGATATCAATATGGGTTGCCCAGCCAAAAAGGTATGTAATGTTGCGGCTGGTTCCGCACTGCTAAGAGATGAGCCCTTGGTGCAGCAAATTTTAGAAGCAGTAGTTCAGGCTGTAGGGGTGGGTCCTGATGCGGTGCCCGTGACCTTAAAGATTCGAACAGGCTGGGATCGTGAACATAAAAATGCGATTCATATTGCGCGCCTTGCTGAGCAATCTGGCATCTCCATGCTGACAGTTCACGGCCGTACTCGAGCTGATCTGTATCACGGCGAAGCTGAATATGAAACTATTACCGCAGTAAAAAATAGTGTTGCTATTCCTGTAGTTGCCAATGGCGACATCACTACTCCAGAAAAAGCAGAATTTGTTTTGAAAGAAACCGGTGCTGATGCCATCATGATTGGTCGCGCTGCTCAGGGACGTCCTTGGATTTTTCGTGAGATTAATCACTTTCTGGAAACAGGCGGAAAATTACCAACGCCGCAGATTAATGAGATTCAAGAGATCATGAATGCCCATCTGATAGATCACTATGAGTTTTATGGTGAATATGTCGGCCTGCGCACAGCGCGTAAACATATCGGTTGGTACTGCAAGGGCTTGCGTGACTCCCATGCCTTCCGCCAAAGAATGAACACTGCCGATGATTGCAAAACCCAATTACAAATGGTGAATGATTTTTTCAATGAAATGAAATCCCATTCAGATAGTTTGTTATTTTTAGAAGCAGCCTAAATTTAGTTTTTTATTCAACTTATTCATGACTAATAAGCACCCCATCACCGAATGCATTGAGACTCAACTCCAAGCTTACTTGGATGATCTCAAAGGAACACCTCCCTCTGACTTGTATCAAATGGTTCTCGCAGTAGTTGAAAAGCCCATGCTGGAATTGGTAATGCAGCACGCAAAGCAGAATCAATCTTTGGCGGCACAGTACCTTGGCATCAACCGTAATACGCTTCATAAGAAGTTAGTTGAGCATCAGCTCCTGAAATAAGTCAGACCCCATTTGCAAACTCTTGATTAATTCAACCTTCTGAAAAATATGATCCGCACAGCCTTACTCTCTGTTTCCGATAAAGATGGCATTGTGCCGTTCGCTAAAGCCCTTCATGAGCAAGGCATCAAGCTGATCTCTACTGGTGGTACTGCAAAACTTCTGGCTGAAAATAATCTACCCGTAGTGGAAGTAGCTTCGCTTACTAAGTTTCCAGAGATGCTCGATGGTCGCGTAAAGACCTTACATCCGATGGTGCATGGCGGTTTATTGGCTCGCCGAGACTTTCCTGAGCATATGGCTGCCTTAAAAGCACATGGCATCGATACGATCGATATGCTCGTGATTAATCTTTATCCATTTAATGAGACAGTTGCTAAAGCGGATTGTTCATTTGAAGATGCAGTTGAAAACATCGATATTGGTGGTCCTGCGATGTTGCGCGCTGCCGCTAAGAATCATCAAGATGTGACTGTATTGATTTCCCCAGATGATTACGCGCCTGTTCTCGAAGAAATGAAAGTCAATCAAAATATAGTTTCTTATGAGACCAATTTGAGTTTGGCCAAAAAAGTATTTGCCCACACTGCTCAATATGATGGCGCGATTGCAAATTATTTATCTGCACTAGGTGATGACCTCGATCACAAGCAGCGTTCTGCTTATCCAGAAACACTGCACCTTGCCTTTGAAAAAGTACAAGAGATGCGTTATGGTGAGAACCCACACCAATCGGCCGCTTTCTATAAAGATATCCATCCGGTCGATGGCGCGCTTGCGAATTACAAACAATTGCAAGGCAAAGAACTTTCTTATAACAACATCGCTGATGCTGACTCTGCCTGGGAGTGCGTCAAAAGCTTCACTGGTAATGCTGGTGGTGCTGCAGCCTGCGTCATCATCAAACACGCTAATCCTTGTGGTGTAGCTGTTGCTGCCAACGCCATTGAGGCCTATCAAAAGGCTTTCAAAACAGATCCAAGTTCAGCCTTTGGGGGAATCATTGCTTTTAATGTGCCCTGTGATGGCGCTGCAGCTGAAGCAATTTCTAAGCAGTTCGTGGAGGTGTTAATTGCCCCTAGCTTTAGTGATGAAGCAAAATCCATCTTCGCTGCCAAACAAAATGTGCGTCTCTTAGAGATTCCTCTGGGTACTGCATTTAATACTTTTGACTTCAAACGCGTGGGTGGTGGCTTACTAGTGCAATCCCCCGATGCGAAGAACGTGCTTGAGAATGAAATGCGTGTTGTCAGCAAGCGACTCCCAACTCCAAGCGAAATGCACGACATGATGTTTGCATGGCGCGTTGCAAAATTTGTGAAATCCAATGCGATTGTGTATTGCGCTAATGGCATGACGCTGGGTATTGGCGCAGGCCAAATGAGCCGCGTAGACTCTGCTCGCATGGCAAGTATTAAGGCTGAAAATGCTGGTCTTAGCCTGAAAGGCTCTGCGGTGGCAAGTGATGCCTTCTTTCCATTTCGAGATGGCTTAGATGTCGTTGTGAATGGTGGAGCAAGTTGCGCCATTCAGCCTGGTGGCAGTATGCGTGATGACGAGATCATTGCGGCGGCCAATGAGCATGGTATCGCCATGATCTTCACTGGCACACGCCACTTCCGTCACTAATCATTTATGCGCTGGATAGGAATCGACCCAGGTCTACGAACAACCGGTTTTGGTGTCATTGATGTTGATGGCCAAAAGCTCATTTATGTTGCTTCTGGGACGATTGAAAGTGGTGATCCTGACCAAGGCCTACCTGCGAGATTAGGGATCCTGTACTCGGGGATCAAAGAGGTTTTAGAGACCTACCACCCAGAGCAAGCAGCTATCGAAGAAGTGTTTCTGAACGTCAATCCTCGCTCTACCCTCATGCTGGGTCAAGCGCGAGGTGCAGTGATAGCAGCTTTAGTCTCAGATAAACTTCCCGTTGCTGAATACAGTGCATTAAGAGTAAAGCAATCCATTGTGGGCTCCGGTAGAGCTACTAAGCCACAAGTTCAAGAAATGGTAAAACGTTTACTACGCCTTAGCCGCGCACCCGGAACAGATGCTGCAGATGCTTTAGGGGTAGCGATTTGCGCTGCACATCACGCCCAGATTCCGAAAGCAATTGCTGCCACTCTTGCACCCAAAAAGAGTAGCAAGAAATAACAATACAAACAGGTTAAGATCTTTATATGATTGGTCGCATTCAAGGTATCCTCGTTTCAGTTCATCCGCCCCGCCTCTTGGTAGATTGCCAAGGTGTTGGTTATGAGATCGATGTGCCCATGAGCACCCTGTACCAGCTACCAGAGACCAATCAAAAAATCACACTTCTAACACATTTTCAAGTTCGTGAAGATGCGCAGCAACTTTTTGGATTTGCTACTGAAACTGAACGTGAAGCATTTAGACAGCTGATTAAGATTAGCGGCGTTGGTTCACGCACGGCACTTGCCGTACTTTCTGGCATGAGCGTCAATGAATTAGCACAAGCTATTGCCATGCAAGAAGCAGGACGCTTAACTCAAGTCCCTGGCATTGGTAAAAAGACTGCTGAGCGTCTTTGCCTTGAGCTCAAAGGAAAGTTGGCTCCAGATTTAGGAATCGTTGGCGATAAGCTGCAGGCAGTTGAAGCAAGCAGCGAGGTATTACAGGCCCTCTTGGCGCTGGGTTACTCAGAAAAAGAGGCTCATCTCGCCCTCAAACAAATCCCGCCGGATACTACCGTATCGGATGGTATCCGTATGGGTCTGAAATACCTCTCGAAGACTTCATAAGTAGTTATCCAAACACCACTACACTTGCAGTATGGCAATCCACACAGAAGACCTCAGTTCAATCCCCGAAGATTTACCGGAGGGCAATGACCGTATTGTTAGTGGCGCAGTAGGTAATTCTGAAGCTGTTTTTGAAAGGGCCTTGCGCCCAAAACAACTTGATGAGTATGTTGGTCAAACCAAAGCCCGCGCACAATTAGAGATTTTCATTACCGCGACCAGAGCAAGACAAGAAGCTCTGGATCACGTTCTCTTGTTTGGCCCTCCCGGATTAGGTAAAACCACCTTAGCGCACATCATAGCTAGAGAGCTTGGTGTGAACTTGCGCCAAACTAGTGGCCCAGTTCTAGACAGACCTGGCGACCTCGCTGCCTTACTCACCAATTTAGAGGCAAACGATGTGCTTTTTATTGATGAGATTCATCGCCTCTCTCCGGTAGTTGAAGAAATCCTCTATCCTGCTCTTGAGGACTACAGCCTGGACATCATGATTGGTGAGGGTCCTGCAGCGCGAAGTGTCAAGATTGATCTCAAGCCTTTTACTTTAATTGGCGCAACCACTCGCGCTGGCATGCTGACTAATCCACTGCGTGATCGCTTTGGCATCGTGGCAAGACTCGAGTTCTACACCACTGAAGAGCTCACAAAAATTATTACGCGCTCCGCAAGCCTACTTAAGGCTGATATTGACCCTGAGGGATCAATTGAGATTGCAAAGCGTGCTAGAGGCACTCCACGTATCGCCAATCGCCTATTGCGTCGAGTACGTGACTATGCTGAAGTCAAGGGCACTGGCACCATCACTAAAGACATGGCTGATGCCGCATTGAAGATGCTTGATGTCGACCCAAGCGGTTTTGATGTGATGGATAGAAAATTATTGGAGGCTATCTTGCACAAGTTTGATGGCGGTCCTGTAGGCATTGATAACTTGGCTGCAGCAATTGGCGAAGAGCGTGACACCATTGAGGATGTATTGGAGCCTTACCTAATTCAACAAGGCTACCTACAAAGAACCTCTCGTGGCCGAGTAGCGACGCGTCAAGCCTATGAACACTTTGGGCTCACACCACCAAGTAACTCCGCAATAGAGCCTTAGGAGTTAATTCAAGCTTAATTCAGGGTTACCCTAGCAAACTTACGTTTGCCTACCTGTACAACATAGGTACCAGCCTCAACTTTAAGTTGCTTATCAGCAACTGTTGCGCCATCAATCTTCACACCGTTTTGCTCGATGTTGCGTATCGCCTCTGATGTTGATGGGGCAAGGCCTGCAGCCTTGAGAAGACTGGCGATGCCCATTGGAGCACCAGTCAGACTAACTTCCGGAATCTCGTCAGGTATACCGCCTTTAGCACGGTGATTAAAGTCTTCAAGTGCTTTTTCTGCTGCAGCTTGCGAATGGAAGCGTGTAACGATTTCTTGTGCGAGTAACACTTTGCAATCTTTAGGATTTCTGCCGGCAGCAACTTCTTGCTTCATTAAATCAATCTCAGCAATGGGGCGGAATGACAATAATGTGAAGTAATCCCACATCAATTCATCGGAGATGCTCAAGAGCTTGCCGAACATGTCACCAGTAGGCTCGCTGATGCCAATGTAATTACCCTTGGACTTACTCATCTTATCCACGCCATCCAAACCAACAAGGAGTGGCATTGTCAAAATACATTGAGGCTCTTGGCCATACTCACGCTGGAGCTCGCGCCCAACTAAAAGATTAAATTTCTGATCAGTGCCACCGAGCTCTAGGTCGCTCTTCAAAGCAACAGAGTCGTAACCCTGCATCAATGGATATAAAAACTCATGTACAGAGATGGGTACACCACTGCGATAGCGCTTGGTAAAGTCATCGCGCTCCAACATTTGCGCAACGGTATATCGGGCAGCCAACTGAATCATGCCGCGCGCGCCAAGTGGATCACACCATTCGCTGTTATAGCGGACTTCAGTTTTATCAGGGTCAAGGACCATGCTCGCTTGACGATAGTAAGTCTGGGCATTGACAGCAATTTCTTCTGCAGTTAGCGGCGGGCGTGTTGCATTTCGTCCAGAAGGATCACCAATCATGCTCGTGAAATCACCAATCAAGAAAATCACGGTGTGACCTAAATCTTGGAGCTGACGTAATTTGTTCAGTACAACTGTATGACCCAAATGAATATCAGGCGCAGTAGGATCTAAACCCAGCTTAATACGTAAGGGAGTACCCGTTGCTTGGCTTTTAGCCAGCTTTTGAATCCAATCGGCCTCAACCAATAACTCATCACACCCCCTTTTAGTCACTTCAAGGGCTGCAAAAACTTCGGAGGTCAGTGGGTATTTTTGTTCTGGTTTAGCCGTCATGCTGTATTAGTGAACTGATTCAGTTAAATTAGTATTTAGATTGCTAAAGCATAATTGTCGCACTCCTGAGAACAAAGCCCTGATACCGCATGAATAAGCCCCACCCACTCTATATTGGCCTGATGTCTGGCACCAGCCTAGATGGGATAGATGCTGTGCTGGCAAGGATTGGGGTAGCTGGTGATACCAGCCTTTTGGGATCCATGAGCACTGCATTTACCCCTGAGTTGCGTAAAGCCCTTCTGGACTTACAGAGTCCGGGACCAAATGAGATTCATCGGGAAAATCAGGCTGCCAATGCCCTCGCGATAGCCTATGCAGATGCAATCAAGCATTTGCTTGCCCAGAATAATCTTTCTTCTGCAGATATCAGCGCAATTGGCGCCCATGGTCAGACCATTCGCCATCAAGCCGATCTTGCTCATCATCTAGCTTATACGCACCAAACCCTTAACCCCGCACTGCTTGCAGAGTTGACCGGAATTGACGTTATTGCAGACTTTAGAAGTCGCGACCTCGCTGCTGGTGGTCATGGTGCACCTCTAGTGCCAGCTTTTCATGCGCAACAGTTTGCTACGGATAAAAATATCGCCGTATTAAACCTTGGTGGTATTGCTAATCTCACTCTCCTACCAAGCAAGGGTGAGGTAAAAGGATTTGATTGTGGTCCGGGCAATATGTTGATGGACGCCTGGATTGCGGAACAGCAAGGACACACCTTTGATGAAAATGGTACTTGGGCGTCACAAGGCAAAGTCAATCCAGCACTGCTTTCTAGCATGATGACTGATTCATTTTTTGCAAAAGCACCGCCAAAAAGTACAGGCCGTGATGACTTTCATTTGAAGTGGTTGCAGAAGCATATTGGATCAGAAAACATCAACTCGGAAGACGTGCAAGCTACGCTCTTGCAACTGACTGTAGACACATCACTCCAAGCAGTGCTCCGTTATGCGCCGCAAACCCAGATTCTGATTGTCTGTGGTGGTGGTGCCCGCAATACTGCATTACTAGATTTGTTCAAAGCTAGAACTAAAGCAGTATTTAAAAACTCACTCGAGATTGTGACCAGCGATGCGCTTGGGATTGATCCGCAACTCGTAGAAGGTCTTGCATTCGCCTGGTTAGCGTGGGCTCATAAAGAAAAACGGCCAGCAAATCTGCCAGCCGTTACGGGAGCGAAGGGTCCTAGAATTCTAGGTGCTTGCTATCCCGCTTGAATAATTAAATTCTTTTTTATTTAAGCAGAGAAAGAAGATCCGCAACCGCAAGTGGTTTGCGCGTTAGGATTCTTAATCACAAACTGTGAACCATTGATGTCTTCTTTGTAATCAATCTCAGCGCCAACTAAATATTGGAAGCTCATTGAATCCACCAATAAAGTCACGCCATTCTTTTCAAATAGAGTGTCATCTTCATTCACAGCATCATCAAATGTGAAGCCGTATTGAAATCCTGAGCAACCACCACCTTGAACGAATACGCGTAGCTTCAATTCTGGATTACCTTCTTCAGCAATCAAGTCAGCCACTTTTGCAGCGGCGCTGTCCGTAAACACCAAGGGGGTTGGTGGCTCGGCTAAGTCTTGTACTAGTTGTGCAGTGTCTTGCGTGGCTAATTGGGTCATGATTTACTCCTAATTCAAAAGACGATGTTTCATTTTAGGCTTTTAATTCCAAGCTTGCTGAAAGGTCTTTCCAGCTAGCCCCATTATGGTGAAACAGCAATCTGTGTCAATCCAGTGGTCTCAGGCAAGCCAAACATCAGGTTCATACACTGAATCCCTTGGCCTGAAGCACCCTTCACCAAGTTGTCCTCAACCACCAAAATAACTAAAGTATCTCCGTCGCCGGGACGATGAATGGCGATCCGTAAGCCATTACTACCCCGCACAGAGCGTGTTTCTGGATGGCTACCCGCCGGCATAACGTCCACAAAAGGCTCGCCTTTGTAGAAATCCTCATATAGCTTTTGGAAATCCACCTTCATTCCAGCCTCAGTCAAGCGCACATACAAAGTTGAATGAATGCCCCGAATCATTGGCGTCAAGTGTGGCACAAATGTCAGACCAATCTGATCGTGACCAGCGATAGCCTTCAATCCTTGGACAATTTCCGGAAGATGACGATGACCCTTAACAGCGTAAGCTTTAAAGTTATCGGATGATTCTGACAATAAAGTCCCAATTTCTGCCTTGCGTCCAGCACCAGAAGTACCTGATTTAGAGTCAGAAATAATATGTGTGCCATCAATCAACTGTTTGCCACCAGTAGACTTTGGTGAGAGCAATGGGGCAAGTCCTAGCTGAACAGATGTGGGGTAGCAACCAGCCAAACCGACAACACGGGCTTTTTTAATTTCCTCGCGATTGATTTCTGCCAAGCCATAAACTGCTTCAGCCAAAATTTCTGGGCAGCCATGTTCCATGCCGTACCACTTAGCAAATTCTTTGACATCTTTTAAACGGAAGTCGGCAGCTAGATCCAAAATCTTCACATTATTAGCAAGCAATTCTTTTGCTTGCGCCATTGCTACGCCATGTGGTGTTGCAAAGAACACGACATCGCATTCATTTAACTTAGCTTCATCAGGGGTTGTGAATTTCAGATCAATGCGGCCACGTAAAGAAGGAAACATCTCGGCTACTGGCATGCCAGCTTCTGTACGAGAAGTAATTGCCTGAATCTTGACGTCGGGGTGCTGCGCTAACAGGCGCAGTAGCTCCACCCCGGTATATCCCGTGCCGCCTACGATGCCAACTTTAATCATGCCATTCTCCAAAATACCGACAGATGCATTTTATCTCTCTCATACCGTGATTGTAGAAACAAAAAGGGCCGCTTGCGCGACCCTTTCGATAAAACTATAGCGACTGAAAGAATTAGCGCTTGCTGAACTGCTTACGACGACGCGCGCCATGCAGACCAACTTTTTTACGCTCAACTTCACGAGCATCGCGAGTGACCAAGCCTGCTTTGGACAGGGCTGGCTTCAAAGTGATGTCGTAATCCATCAATGCACGGGTAACGCCGTGACGAACTGCACCAGCTTGGCCAGTTTCACCGCCACCGCTAACGTTTACTTTGATATCAAAGGTTGTTAGGTGAGCTGTGAGAGCCAAAGGCTGACGAGCGATCATGCGAGATGTTTCGCGAGCAAAGTAAGCATCGATAGGTTTACCGTTAACAGTAATCTCACCTTTGCCAGATTTAATGAATACACGTGCTACAGAGCTCTTGCGACGACCTGTACCGTAATTCCAATTTCCGTAATTAATAGCCATTTGGTTTCCTTAAATCTCTAACGCTTTTGGCTGTTGAGCCGCATGCGGATGATTGGCGTCGCCATAGACTTTTAATTTCTTAATCATGGCATAGCCTAGTGGGCCTTTTGGCAACATACCCTTCACAGCCTTCTCTAGAGCACGACCTGGGAAACGATCTTGCATCTTGTCGAAGTTAGTCGAGCTAATACCACCTGGGTATCCGCTGTGACGGTAATAAATTTTGTTCAAGCCTTTTGTGCCTGTAACACGCAGCTTAGAAGAGTTGATGACAACAATAAAGTCGCCGGTATCAACGTGTGGGGTGTATTCAGGCTTGTGCTTGCCGCGTAGACGGAGTGCCACTTCACTGGCGACACGACCGAGGACTTTGTCCGTAGCGTCAATCACGAACCATTCATGCACCACCTCATGGGATTTTGCAGAAAAAGTTTTCATGATTTCTCAAATTGTTATAGTCAAAAAAAGTTACTCCAACTGAACCACGTCCACCTTGGCCCTGCTTATGTTTGCAAGCTCGCAGATTCTGTAATTCACTTGGTAAAACAATTACCGCTGACTGGTTCGGTAATTCAGTAAAGCCTTGAATTGTATCCCAAAAAAAACCCAGGAACTAGTCCTGGGTTGGAATCCACCTATGTCTAAGTGGAGGAGACACTGGGCGGTAAATCAATCTCTTATATAAGACTGACTACCAATATGGTTATTGTATCGAGAAATATGGTGCAACGCAAGAATATTGACCAAAATCAATTTTCTGATGCTTTTAAGGAAAAATTGCTGGGCAGCTAAGCCCCATTATTATTGTTAAACTATTGATAATATTGATTAATTTATTAAATTAGGGGTCACTAACATGGAATGTCAAGTAAGTTGGTTAGGTAATGGCAGCATGGCGTTTTCGGCAAAAACAGGCAGTGGCCACCAAGTCACAATGGACGGACCGCCCGAAGCTGGAGGCAAAAATAGCGCCCCAAGACCTATGGAGCTGATTTTGGCGGGGACTGGAGGCTGCGCTGCCTTTGATGTGGTGGCAATCCTACAAAAAGCTCGCCAAGAGGTTAGCACCTGCGATGTCCAGCTAACAGCTGAGCGGGCAGAGACTGAACCCAAAGTATTCACCAAAATTAACCTGCATTTCAAGGTCAAAGGCAAACAACTCGATTTATCCAAGGTTGAGCGTGCAGTGAAGCTTTCCCATGAAAAGTATTGCTCCGCGACAACCATGCTCGCCAAAACGGCAGAAATTACTTATTCCATCGACGTCCTGAATGACGAATAAGTATTGAGAAAGTGCAGAGTCAATCGATAAGCCGGATTCTGTCGCCTAGATTTGCATCTAGGGGCAATCATTCCTCTAGGCCGGCAGTTACCTGACGGCTCAAGCTCCCTACCCGCAGACTCAGCGGGACGCCTCATCGCCTGCTTACTTGGGATTGCTCCGGGTGGAGGTTACCGCGTTTCACCGTAACTAAATACGCTCGTCTCTGTGGCCCTATTCCTCACGTCGCCGTGGATGGCCGTTAGCCATCACCCTTCCCTATGGAGTCCGGACTTTCCTCCCCCTCAATAATGAGGCGGCGATTGCCCAATTGACTCTGCGCCTGCAGTCTAACGCAGTCGCATAAGTTTGGTCTAAAAATGAATTAGGGGCTTGTGTCGCAACTTAAGCCAAGGTCCAAGCAATCGTCTCACCTGCACGTAGCGGCACAATCGTTTCGTCACCTAAAGGAAGCTCTGCAGGAATGCTTTGCGCCTGCTTTACCAAAGTTACTTTCTTGGTATTGCGTGGCAATAGATAAAAATCTGGGCCAAAGAAACTAGCAAAGCCTTCAAGTTTATCCAACTTGCCTACACTCTCAAATGCTTCAGCGTATAAACCTAATGCATTAAAAGCACTATAACAACCAGCACAACCGCAAGCAGCTTCTTTAACACCCTTGGCGTGAGGCGCACTATCGGTGCCCAAGAAAAATCTGGGGTTGCCACTCGTTGCAGCCTCCAATAGGGCGACGCGATGTTCTTCACGCTTGAGTACTGGCAAGCAGTAGTTATGCGGACGAATACCGCCAGAAAAAATCGCATTGCGATTCATTAATAAATGTTGCGGAGTAATCGTAGCGGCTATATTGTTTTTTTCAGCAGTATGCGCATCACGTACATAGTGCGCAGCTTGCTTAGTAGTAATGTGCTCAAACACAATCTTCAGTTCAAGAAAATCTTGACGTAAAGGTTCGAGCACTTGATCAATAAACACCGCCTCACGATCAAATATATCAATGTGAGCGCTAGTCACTTCACCATGTACTAACAAGGGCATACCGACGGCCTGCATTGCTTCCAGTGCAGCATAACAACGCTTGATGTCACTCACACCCGCATCACTGTTGGTTGTCGCTCCTGCAGGGTAAAGCTTAAATCCAGTAATGCCAGCATTCTTTGCTTTACGTACTTCATCCGCAGCAGTGTTATCTGTGAGATACAAGGTCATTAGCGGTGTAAAGCCAGTCACGCCCAAAGATTGAAGGCTAGCTTCAATCCGACCGCGATACGCATTTGCCAAATCCACCGTAGTTACTGGTGGCTTCAAATTCGGCATGATGATGGCACGCGCAAATTGGCGCGCAGTATCCGCCAATACATCTCGCATTACTTCACCATCACGAATATGCAAATGCCAGTCATCCGGCTGAATCAGTTGAATTTGTGTTGGGCTATTGGACATAATTATTTATCAAGCAAGATGATGCGGAAATCGTTTACGTTTGTCAGTGTGGGGCCAGTTTCTACTAAAGCATCTAATTGCGCAAAAAAACCATAGCAATCGTGCTTCGCTAAGAACTGCGCGGGGATCAGACCTTGCTTATCGGCGGCCTGGCGAATCGCAGGAGTAAACCACGCACCAGCATTCTTTTCACTACCATCGATACCATCAGTATCTGCAGCCAATGCGGAAACATAGGGAAGATCAGTTGATGCTGCGAAGAATGAAAGTAGATACTCACTACAACGACCACCGCGGCCTTTAATTCCATTGGGGATCGTTACCGTGCACTCGCCACCCGAGATAAGAGCAATTGGCTTATCCACTTTCAAGTGCTGACGCGCTAGAGAAGCTTGTTCCATTCCTACAGCTTGAGCTTCCCCGGTAATAGTGTCTCCCAAAATCACTGGCTCATAGCCTTGTGTGAGTACGTAGTCCGCTGCAGCCTCAAGACTCTTATAGGCCGTAGCAATCACATGATTACAGACCGCAGTATTTTGTAGATCTACTTCTTTTAAGGTCTCTGGAACTTCACCCGCAACACCACGCTGCAAATGAGATAAAACAGATTCTGGAATAGTGTCAGAGCTTAAGTGTTGTTTAGCCAAAATGTCCAGAGCATCTTGGTAAGTCGAATAATCTGGCGCACAAGGTCCACTGGCAATATCTGCAGGGGCATCTCCAGTAACATCCGAAATCAGCAATGCTTCAACTCGAGCACCACGTGCAATAGCTAGCCTTGCCAAATTGCCACCCAGAATCGCTGACAAATGTTTGCGAACGACATTCATCTCCTCAATTGGCGCACCTGAGCGTAATAGCGCTTCGGTAGTCTTGCGCATATCTTCGATACTGATGCCAGCTTGAGGCAAAGTGAGCAAACTTGAACCGCCGCCAGAAATTAAGGCAATCAAAACGTCGCTAGTTTGTAATTCACCAACTAAGCGATAGATTTCTTTAGCGCCGTCCATGCCGGCTTGATCAGGCACTGGATGACCCGCTTCGATAATTTGGATATGACTAGTAGGGGAGTTGTGCCCATAGCGGGTCAACACTAACCCCTCAATCATTGCATTAGGCCAATGACGCTGAGCATGCGACTCTAGAGCAGTTGCCATTGATGCGCTGGCTTTGCCTGCGCCCACCACTAAACACCTTCCTTTGGGCTCCGAACCTTGAGGAAAGATCTTGCCGAGGCATTTAGGAATGATTTTATTTGGATCAGCCACCGCTAAAGCTGCGGCAAAGGCATTTTTGAGAATAGTTTCTTGCTGACTCATAAAGACATTCTAATCAAGAATGATGCGCTCTTGCATTTGCCACATTTCAGCATATCGGCCACTAGCAGCCAATAGCTCTGCATGCGTTCCACGTTCCACTATCTGGCCATGCTCCATGACCAAAATTTGATCCGCATGAATGATAGTAGAAAGTCGATGGGCAATGATTAAAGTCGTACGATTTTTAGCCAAACCAAGCAGCTCTTCCTGAAACGCCCGCTCCGTTTTAGAGTCCAGCGCCGATGTTGCCTCATCAAAAATTAACATTGCTGGCTTTTTGAGTAGAGTACGTGCAATCGCAACACGCTGCTTCTCACCACCAGATAATTTCAGACCCCGCTCACCTACTTGGGTGTCATAGCCATCTGGAAGATGCTTGATGAAACGATCAATTTGCGCCGCCCTAGCGGCCTCATGAACTTCTTCAATCGAAGCATTAGGATTGCCATAAGCAATGTTGTAGCCAATGGTGTCATTAAACAAGACAGTATCTTGAGGAACAATACCAATTGCCTTGCGTAAACTCAATTGAGTGACATCCACAATATTTTGATCATCAATCAGAATCTTGCCGAACTGAACATCATAAAAACGAAACAGTAAGCGGGCTAAGGTGCTCTTGCCAGCGCCGCTCTGCCCAACCACTGCAGTAATCGTTCCCGCTGCGATATCAAAGCTGACACCCTTCAGAATTTCACGCTTAGCATCGTAATGAAATGAGACATTCTCAAAACGAACGTCTGGGCCACGGCTTTGATTACTGATACGCAAAGCCTGGGCATTAGGCACATCCGCAATTTCCTTCTCCGTATTCAGAAGCGAGAACATACGATCCATGTCAGTTAGCGCCTGCTTAATCTCACGATAGATCACACCTAAGAAATTCAGCGGAATATACAACTGAATCATCAGGGTGTTAACCAAGACCAAATCACCTAAGGTCATAGATCCATCAATTACACCTTGCGTCGCGCGCCACAAAATTAGGACTAATCCAACGGCAATAATTATCTGCTGTCCAAGATTGAGTACAGCTAAAGATTTTTGTGACTTCACTGCAGCTGTTTGGTAGCGGATCAAATTTTGATCGTAACGGCTAGCCTCAAAGGCTTCGTTACCGAAGTACTTGACTGTCTCAAAATTCAACAAGGAATCAATTGCCTTCTGATTCGCCTTAGAATCCATGTCATTCATGGTGCGGCGGAAATGCGTCCGCCATTCTGTTACCACAACCGTAAACGCAATATAAAGCAGCAATGCCACCAAGGTAATGATGGCAAACCACATATCGTATGCATAGGCCAAGTAACCAAGCACCAAACAAAATTCAATCAGAGTTGGCAGGATGCTGTAAAGCGAATAGGAGATCAGCGATTGAATACCACGTGTACCACGCTCAATATCTCGACTAACCCCACCGGTCTGACGAGCTAAATGAAAGCTCAGCGCTAGAGAGTGTAGATGCTCAAAAACTTGTAGCGCCACTTTACGAACGGCATTTTGGGTAACACGAGCAAAGAGGGATTCGCGCAGCTCAGTAAATAAAGAAGCAGAAACCCTCAAGAGACCGTAGGCCAATATCAATCCGGCCGGTATAACCAATAAAGCTTGAGGAGAGCCTACTTTGATATTGAGCTCATCAATCAATTCCTTCATCAAAATCGGAATGCCAAGATTGGTGACCTTGGCAGCAAGCAAACAAGTCAGGGCAATCGCAACCCTAAACTTGTACTCCAATAGGTAAGGAAGTAAGTCACGAATAACCTTCCAGTCGCTACCCTGTGATGGCTTTGAATCTGCTGCTGAATGATGATGCCCTGATGAATGTCGCATCACGCTATCTTAGTCAGTTACGCTCTGATGCGCAGAAAATAACTTGAGAATTGCTGCGCCATTACTAGGAGAGAAACATTTTTTCGCTGCCTCAGTGTGAGGCAGCCATTGATAGGCAATGTGCTCTCTTGGCGACAATCTGACTGGGACCTCATTCGGAACAAGCAATGAGAACCAATGCTCGGTATTTATGGTCACTCCAGGGGGGTAGCGGTGACGCCATTGTGGATAAATCTCATACTCAATCCGATATTGTAGATCTCGTAAAGAGCCTGCTGGAAGAGATTGGACATCAATTCCGGTCTCTTCAAAGACTTCGCGTGCGGCAGCAGCACTAAGATCCTCATCGAGGAAATCAATGCTACCGGTAACGGATTGCCAAAAATTAACTCTATCAGCTCGCTCAATTAGCAAGACCTCCCCATTCGATTTGTAAATAACAACTAAAACCGAAATGGGGATTTTCAAAATGATCTAAATACTGTCTTACTTAAGCAGCGGGGGCAGCTTGGCGCAAACGAATATGCAACTCTTTTAACTGACGCTCGTCTACCGGGCTAGGAGCCTGAGTAAGCAAGCACTGGGCGCGCTGTGTTTTTGGGAAGGCGATGACATCACGGATAGATTCAGCACCGGTCATCATCGTGACGATACGATCTAAACCAAATGCGATGCCACCGTGTGGAGGTGCGCCGTACTGCAAGGCATCCAATAAGAATCCAAACTTAGCTTGAGCCTCTTCGGCACCAATCTTCAAGGCGCGGAATACCTGGCTTTGCACTGCTTCTTGATGAATACGAACTGATCCACCACCAATTTCACTGCCGTTTAGCACCATGTCATAAGCTTTGGCTAAACACTTTCCAGGACTCGATTCGAGATACTGCATATGTTCATCTTTAGGGCTAGTGAATGGATGGTGACATGCAACCCAACGGGCGTTATCTTCATCATATTCAAACATGGGGAAATCAACCACCCACAATGGCTTCCAACCTTCAGAAGATAGGCCATGCTCTTTACCCCAAGCAGAGTGACCAATCTTGAGGCGTAAACCACCGATTGCATCATTTACAACTTTTTCTTTATCAGCACCGAAGAAAATGATGTCGCCATCTTTAGCGCCAGTGCGCTTCAAGATGCCTTTGATAGCAGCATCATGCAAGTTCTTGACGATGGGTGATTGCAAGCCATTACGACCCTCTGCAACTGAGTTCACCTTGATCCAAGCCAAACCTTTGGCGCCATAGATCGCTACAAATTGAGTGTAGTCATCAATTTCACTACGGCTAATCTCAGCACCGCCTGGTACGCACAAACCAACTACGCGCCCACCCTCTTGGTTTGCTGCGCCAGAGAATACTTTGAAATCGACATCTTTCATTAAATCAGTCAATTCAGTAAATTCAAAATTCACACGCAGATCTGGCTTGTCTGAACCAAAGCGTGCCATACCCTCTGAGTAAGGCATGGTTGGAAATGGGTTTGGCAACTCTACGTTCATGGTGACTTTGAAAATATGACGAATCATGTTTTCAAATAGCTCACGGATTTCTAGTTCATCCAAGAAAGCGGTTTCACAGTCGATCTGAGTAAATTCAGGCTGACGATCAGCACGTAAATCTTCGTCGCGGAAGCACTTAGTAATTTGGTAGTAACGATCAAAACCAGCCACCATCAATAACTGCTTAAATAGTTGAGGAGACTGTGGCAAAGCAAAAAACTGTCCATCATGCACGCGTGAAGGCACCAAGTAGTCGCGCGCACCTTCAGGGGTACTCTTCGTTAACATCGGTGTTTCGATATCGATGAAACCTGCAGCATCGAGGTAGCGACGGCATTCCATGGCCACGTTGTAACGTAAACGTAAATTCTTTTGCATTTGCGGACGACGCAAATCTAAAACACGGTGAGTTAAGCGAGTAGTCTCAGATAAATTCTCATCTTCCAATTGGAATGGCGGAGTAATGGATGCATTCAAAATCACTAGAACATGACAAAGTACTTCAATTTTGCCGCTAACTAAATCATTGTTCTCAGTACCAGCGGGACGTGCACGTACCAAACCCTTAACCTGAATACAAAATTCATTACGAACCTGCTCGGCTAATAAAAACATCTCAGGGCGATCTGGATCACAAACAACTTGCACAAAACCTTGATGATCACGTAGATCAATAAAGATCACACCACCATGGTCACGCCGACGATTAACCCAACCAGAGAGGGTGATCTCTTGGCCAATGAGTGATTCAGTTACCTGACCGCAGGTATGGCTTCGCATCGACATAACAATTTCCTATAAATCAAAGATGATGGTTTGACTTAGCAGCAGTCAAACCAGTTGAACTGGTGGGGGGAACGGATCCCATTGAAACAATATGTTTGAGCGCCTCTTCGACACTCATCTCTAATTCAATGGTGTGCGCACGTGGGACGATCATAAAAAATCCAGAGGTTGGGTTTGGAGTAGTTGGCAAGAAAACATTAACGTAGTCCTCGCCCAACTTAGCCGCCACTTCTTTTGCTGGCATACCAGTCTGAAATGCAATTGCCCAAGAATCTGCATGGGGATAGCGAATTAATAATGCCTTGCTAAACGCCTGGCCACTACCAGAAAATAAAGTGGAGGATACCTGTTGAACGCTAGAGTAAATCGATCGCACAATCGGAATACGATTCACCAATCGATCCCATACCTTCATCCACCACTGCCCCGCAAAATTGATTGCAAGTAATCCAGTAATCATGATGACTGAAACAACAATCAGAATGCCCACACCTGGTAATTCACGGAAATGTTGTAAATCACCGGAAAACTGATTAGGGAACACAGTAATAATGGCATGCATTACAGAACCAAAAACACCGTCGAGCAAGCCCAATCCCCATCCAATCACCCAAATGGTGATTGACATCGGTGCCCACACCAGAATTCCTGCGATAAAGTATTTTTTCATTTGCCCACGCTTACGCTTTGCCTAACCTGGCATTTTAGCGGTTTAAGCGGCAATCGGCGACAGTCTAGTGAAGACCAAGGCCGATTATCAGAATCCCAGCCAAAAAGCCGCCCGCAAACAGCAAGGTTCCCACCAAAAGGCGATGAGTCCGTCTTTCCTGCATTAAAAGGCATTTTAAGACCTCTAATTCAGCATTTTGCTCTCTTTTCGGACCGCGCCCTTGCGCCAAACTCTCCGCAATCAGGCGGGGTAAGGTTGGTAGTATTTTTGCCCAAGAGGGCGCTTCACTCTTAAGCCCCTCAACCAATCCACGCCAACCCAGTTGCTGACTGATCCATTTTTCCAGGATCGGCTTTGCAGTCTGCCAAAGATCGAGATCGGGGTCTAATTCACGCGCTAGACCTTCTACATTGAGCAATGTCTTTGATAGCAAGGATAGTTGAGGCTGCACTTCGACCTTAAAACGACGAGATGTTTGGAACAAACGAACTAGAACAATGCCCAAAGAAATATCTTTTAAAGGTCGATCAAAGTACGGTTCGCAAACAGATCGCACCGCACCCTCTAATTCTTCCACACGGGTATCTGCAGGAACCCAGCCAGATTCCACATGCAATTGTGCGACACGCCGGTAGTCTCGATTAAAGAAGGCTAAAAAGTTGAGTGCCAAGTAGTTTTTATCGCTTTCACTTAATGCGCCAACAATTCCGAAATCCAAAGAAATAAATCGCCCAAAACTATCAGGCTCTAAACTAATCATGATATTTCCAGGATGCATATCTGCATGGAAAAACCCATGTTCGAATACTTGGGTAAAAAATATCTCCACGCCCTCTGCTGCTAATTTTTTAAAATCGACTCCAGCGGCACGTAATTCATCAAAACGACCGATAGATATACCGTTCATTTTTTCCATGACAATCACATTGGTGCGACATAGATCCCAATACATTTCTGGAATCATGAGCTTGTCTGAATCAACAAAATATCTTCTTAACTGACTGGCATTAGCAGCCTCACGCATGAGGTCGAGCTCATCGTGTAGATGTCTATCAAATTCAGCAACGTTTTCAGTTGGCTTTAAGCGACGCCCATCAGAAGACAATTTTTCAACCACTTTTGCCAGGTCATACATTAAAGCAATATCGCTCTCAATCACCGGGAGGATACCTGGACGCAACACCTTGATCGCAACCTCTCGCCCATCCCATTCTGGATGTCTCTCAGTAGCACGCAAGATTCCAAAATGTACTTGAGCAACAGAAGCGCTAGCTACCGGAGTTGCATCAAAACTAATAAAGACTTCTTCAATCGGTAAATCAAGCGCCTTCTCAATTAAGAGTCGTGATTCTGCATTAGAAAATGGCGGCACTTGATCCTGCAACTTTGCCAATTCATTGGCAATATCTTCCGACAATAGATCACGTCGAGTAGAAAGCACTTGTCCAAATTTTACGAAGATCGGACCGAGTGCTTCTAGGGTCAAACGAATGCGCTCACCCCTTGGTAGCGATTGCCCTGGTGATACCCAGCAAAGAATGGTTAAGAAGCCACGAGCAATCCCAGGCTTCAAAATGTCGCGTAGCAGTGGTAATAGACCATAACGCCATGCTGTAAAGAAAATGAAATAGAGGCGGGCTAAACGACGCACAATCAATTAACCTTTTCGCTCTAAAAGTTGGATGCGCTTATCTAGACGATCAACCGCATCACGCATCACACTTAATTCATTTTTATGAATTAAAAAATCTCGTTTATTCAAAAGGACTTTTCTTTCTTCACTGACATACTCAATGACATTTTCCAGTAGATCAGTCGCTGCAGACTTCCCAGCAGAAATGAATTTCTTACCTTGACGTACAGCAAAGTTTGCAGGCGCATCACCGATGAAACGCGCCAAGTCTTCCTCATACTCCCACCGAATTTGACCTGCTAAGCGGCCCAATAACTGCGCTAGGTCAGCATCGCCAGTAATCTTCGCTGACTTCATGGCTTGCTCACGTAAGTTGCCAGAGCCACCAGCTAAAGCACTCAATGCTTCTGGGGAAACTTCTAACTCTAATGAAGGGGTATCCGCATGAGTCAATGCAAGCAGAGAGCCCTCGGGTGCTATCTCAAAAAAGAGCTGCCCAATTGGCAAGTTGAGCAAAATGACTTTGCCAGCATGACGCGCCAACTCACCCATAGCCCATGGCTCAGCCTTGAGGATATGATTTATTCCTCGGCAAGCGGCAGACGCTGCAAAATGGTGGGTGGTTGGAGATGCGGTGGTCATCAGTGTAAAAAACCCGCACAAGTGCGGGCTTTCAGTGGAAAGTACTACAAGCTTAAACTAACTGGGAGATACCCGCTAGTACCCAGCCTCCAGGGCCGCTTACCGGCTTGCTGAGATTCCATACTTCAGAGAAGTTATTCGCCTGCGCGCCTACTTGTTCACGAATCATGCCAGTGAACTGCACGCTACAGTAATACGTATTGTCAGCTGTTTCAATTCCGAGCAACTGCGCATTGAGTGTCACTACATCGGTTTGATTAGCGCTGTCAGCACGTCCGGCCAAGTCTTGCTCAATCGTGGCGAACATGTCTCGGGTGGTGTACTCACGTAATGCGGCTAAATCGCCCTGATCCCACGCCTTTTGTAAGCCTGAGAAAAACTGTTTAGCGTTATCCAAAAATGCGTATTCATCAAACCCTGGCGGAAGCGTTGATTGAAATGGTGCGGGCTCGGCGGCAACACCACCGAGTGCACTAGCAGCCGGCGTAAACGCAGGCTCTTGTCTTGGCGCCTGATCTAGATTGCTACGCTGCATACCTTGCGGAGTCATTTGAGGACTTTTATTAGTACCGGATAAAGCAGGCATCATTTTTCTCATGATGAACATGATGGCAAAGCCAGCGAGAGCTGCAATCAGCAATCCAGTGATTAATGAAGATGCGCCCTCACCTAAACCAAAATGGGATAAGAGGAAACCAATACCAAGACCTGCGGCTAAGCCACCCAAAATGCCGCCCATACCACCGAAGCGACTTGGTGCTGGTGCTTGAGGAGCCGCAGCTGGTGCTGCTGGTTGCGCTTGTTGAGTTGGCTTTTGTGCGGGAGTAGCTTGTTTTTGCATTGGCGCACTTGGTGCCTTGCCGACACTTTTACCACCACCTAAACGGGCAGCATTGGCGTAACCAACGGTAGCAAATATTAAGCTAAGACTCAACACAACTGCTTTAAAAAAATGCTTATTCATATTTTTGATCCCCTATAGAGCTACTTTAATTCTTGGCCAGCAAAAACTACAAAATCACTAGTATTTAATACCAATATGCAGCGCAACGATACCCCCAGTCATTCTGTGGGTATCTACCTCGTCAAAACCTACCCCCAGCATGATGTCTTTAAGGGTCTCAGCATCTGGATGCATCCGAATAGATTCAGCCAGGTAGCGGTAGCTCTCGGAATCTTGGGCAATCTTTTCGCCTAACCAAGGCAACACCTTAAATGAGTAGGTGTCATAAATCGGACCTAAAAAGGCATCCGGTTTCGAGAACTCCAACACCAACACTCGACCCCCAGGCTTAATTACTCTGAGCATCTCTGCCAAAGCAATGTCTTTGTGAGTCATGTTTCGCAGGCCAAATGCCACTGTCACCACATCAAAGTGATTTGCGGGGAAAGGAATTTTCTCCGCATCGAACTGCACGCAGGGTAAAGCCATTCCCTGATCGAGAAGGCGATCACGGCCAACTCCCAACATGGAGGCATTAATGTCACTTAACCATACTTGAGCTTCAGGGTTATGACCCCAGCCTGCTGCACGTGCAAAGGCAGCAGCTAGGTCGCCCGTACCACCAGCAATATCCAATACTTTTTGACCAGGGCGCACTTGAGCACGTGCAATCGTGACTTTTTTCCACAAGCGATGTAGCCCGAATGACATCAAGTCATTCATGACGTCATATTTACTTGCTACAGAATGAAATACCTCGGCAACCTTACCCGCTTTTTCAGCTTCATCAACGCTTTGGTATCCAAAATGGGTCTTGCTCATATTCTTCTTTACTTAACTAAAACGACGGTTAATGGCTGCCACAAGATTTACCACCGGCAACACCCATTGGAGAGTCACGATCTAGACCAGCAGCAGCGAGTTTATCCAAGTGCTCTTTCCACAATGCCTCTTGGTTCTCGCATAAAAATTGCAGATAGTCCCAAGAATACAAACCAGAATCATGTCCATCAGAAAATGAAGGTTTAAGAGCATAGTGACCCACTGGCTCAATATTCGCTATCAGAACTTCACGCTTACCAGTTTGCAAAGTCTCCTGCCCAGGGCCATGACCTTGGACTTCAGCCGAAGGAGACACCACTCTTAAAAACTCAAAAGGTAAGCGAAAGGTATTGCCATTCTCATAAGAGAGCTCTAGCACTTTTGACTGCTGATGCACTACAACATTAGTTGGAATCATTAAACCAATACCCTTTCAATACCGCCTTGATTTGCCTTAGCAACGTAATCTTGCATCCAATCAGGGCCTAATAATTTTTGCGCCATTTCAACTACGATGTAATCAGCGGTGGTATCACTATCGGCATCAAAGCGAGTGAGGCCTTGTAAGCAAGATGGGCAACTAGTGAGCACTTTGACATCACCAGTGAAATCATCTTTGCGCAATTCATCGGCAGCCTTTTCCATCTCGATCTGCTTACGGAAACGCACCTGAGTTGAAATATCGGGACGTGTCACCGCAAGAGTTCCAGACTCACCACAGCAGCGGTCATTCTTCTGAATTGCTTTGCCATCTTCTGACTGAATCAGCTCATTCACCGTCTTAAGAGGGTCTTGCAACTTCATTGGTGAGTGGCATGGATCGTGATACATATACTTCACACCGGTCACATTCGTAAGCTTGACACCCTTCTCCAGCAAGTACTCATGAATATCAATGATGCGGCAACCCGGGAAGATCTGTTCGAACTGATAGCCCGCCAACTGGTCATAACAAGTGCCACATGAAACTACCACGGTCTTGATATCCAAGTAATTGAGAGTATTGGCTACGCGATGAAAGAGAACACGGTTATCCGTAATCATCTTTTCTGCTTTATCGAAGTCGCCATTGCCACGCTGTGGATAGCCGCAGCAGAGATAGCCTGGAGGCAGTACTGTTTGTACGCCCACATTCCACAGCATCGCTTGCGTAGCTAAACCGACCTGCGAGAACAAGCGCTCAGAACCACAACCTGGGAAATAGAACACTGCCTCAGTATCCGCGGAGGTTGTTTTTGGATCTCGAATAATCGGCACGTAATTCGCATCCTCAATATCTAAAAGTGCACGAGCAGTTTTCTTCGGCAGATTACCAGGCATCTTCTTATTTACAAAGAAAATGACCTGCTCTTTAATGTTGGGCTTGGTTACCGTGGCGGGTGGGTGCGCAGTTTGTTTGCGCGCGAACTTACGAAATACATCATTACCCAAACGCTGGAGCTTGTAACCCCAACCAATCATAGTCTTACGAAGCAACTTGATAGTGTCTGGATCAGTAGCATTTAAGAACATCATTGATGCCGCTGTTCCGGGGTTAAAGCGTTGCTGCCCCATCTTGCGCAACAAGTTACGCATGTTCATCGAAACCTCACCAAAATCAATATTGACAGGGCAAGGTGTTAAACACTTGTGGCATACGGTGCAATGTGCTGCAACATCATCAAACATCTCCCAATGACGAATCGATACGCCACGACGCGTTTGCTCTTCGTACAGGAAGGCTTCGATTAAAGAGGAGGTTGCCAAAATTTTGTCACGTGGGCTATACAACAAATTAGCGCGCGGTACATGTGTAGAGCAGACTGGCTTACACTTACCGCAACGTAAGCAATCTTTCACGCTATCAGCAATTGCACCAATATCGCTTTGCTGCATGATGATGGACTCATGCCCCATCAAACCAAAGCTCGGGGTGTAAGCAATGCTGAGATCGGCATGTGGCATCAACTTGCCCTTATTGAAGCGACCCTCAGGATCAACACGCTTTTTGTAGGCGCGGAAGTCTTTCAGCTCAGCCTCAGTCAGGTACTCCAGCTTGGTAATGCCGATACCATGCTCACCAGAAATCACACCATCTAATGAGCGAGCCAATTTCATAATCCGATCGACAGCGCGATGAGCATCTTGCAGCATCTCGTAGTCATCCGAATTCACCGGAATATTGGTATGCACATTACCGTCACCAGCGTGCATATGCAGCGCTATAAATACACGCTTCCGTAAAATATTTTTGTGAATAGCTTCCAGCTCATTGAGGATAGGCTCAAATGCTAGGCCACCAAAAATGATTCTGAGCTCAGCGCGCACTTCCGTCTTCCATGAGGCGCGCAAACTGTAATTCTGCAGATCTGGGAAATACGTATCCATTTGCGTCAGCCAATCTGACCAACGCGTCCGTACCTTATCAATTAGCTCAAGAGCTTGCTGGACGCGATCACCCAAAATTTCAGTACTGGGGATTTCATAGTCTTCATCGTTCTTACCGAGTGGCAGGGCGCTCTTTTTTAGGAAAGCTTTGAGGCCATCTAAAACTTGTAACTTATTTTTGAGTGAGAGTTCAATGTTGATGCGCTCGATACCATTGGTGTACTCACCCATGCGCGGCAGTGGAATTACGACATCTTCATTAATCTTAAAAGCATTGGTGTGACGTGCAATCGCTGCTGTACGCGCACGATCTAACCAAAACTTTTTACGCGACTCAGCGCTAACCGCCACAAAACCTTCGCCCACACGATTGTTGGCCATGCGCACAACTTCGCTAGTCGCAGCTGCTACCGCCTCTTCATCGTCACCAGCAATATCACCAATCAATACCATCTTAGGCATTGCATTGCGCTTGGATTTAGTGGAATAACCAACTGCTTTTAAATACCGATCATCCAAGTGCTCTAGACCAGCCAAGATTGGTCCACCGTTCTTGCTCAAGCCATCGAGATACGCTTTGATTTCTACAATACTGGGAATAGCTTCTTGCGCTTGACCGAAAAACTCCAAGCAAACAGTTCGCATGAATTTAGGCATGCGATGCAAAATCCAAGTAGCGCTCGTAATTAATCCATCGCAACCTTCTTTTTGAACGCCGGGCAGGCCTGATAAAAACTTATCAGTCACATCCTTGCCTAGACCCTCTTTACGAAAGCGCTTACCTTCTACTTCTAAGGTTTCTGTTTTGAGAATGTGTTCGCCCGGCTCACTCTCACCATCAGACCAAGTCAGTGCAAAACGTACTTTTTCTGCTACGTGAATTTTTCCTAAGTTGTGATCAAGGCGCTCAACCTCAAGCCAATTACCTTCTGGATCCACCATGCGCCAGCTGGCCAGATTATCTAATGCAGTACCCCATAAGACCGCCTTCTTGCCGCCGGCGTTCATGGCAATGTTGCCACCAATACAACTCGCATCCGCTGAAGTAGGATCGACTGCAAAAACTAGACCAGCTCGCTCCGCAGCTTCCGCCACTCTACGTGTCACTACACCAGCGCCAGTAAAGATGGTTGAAACTTCATGGTCCACGCCCGGCAAACGCTTGGCCTTGACGCTATCAATCTGCTCAAGCTTTTCAGTATTAATCACTGCCGACATAGCGTAGAGAGGAATAGCGCCACCGGTATAGCCGGTACCACCTCCACGCGGAATAATAGTTAAACCCAAAGCAATACAAGCCTTTACTAGGCCAGGGATTTCAGATTCGTAGTCAGGTTTTAGAACTACAAGCGGAAACTCAACGCGCCAATCCGTTGCATCGGTCACATGCGCTGCACGTGAGACACCATCAAAACAAATATTATCTGCGGCCGTAATACGGCTTAGCTCTTTACGAGCACGCTTACGAATCTCAGTCACTTCTTTAAAGCCTTGCTCAAAATTCTCAACCGCACGATGTGCAGCATTCAATAAAACTTGAACTTGCTCAACCGATTCACCGCTAGATCTTTTCTTTACTTCACCAAGGCGATGCCATAAAGCGTCAA
>ERZ1022779.1-NODE-1-length-91398-cov-20.290159_pt1 | contig 91398 bp, 85 predicted proteins | sample MGYA00520900_ERZ1022779 | MGnify/ENA primary metagenome ERZ1022779 (study PRJEB33162, sample SAMN09537586) | freshwater metagenome | isolation source: freshwater | place: Canada:Alberta | collected 2017-07 | study: EMG produced TPA metagenomics assembly of the... | reverse complement strand
TAGCTCAGAAAGTGAGCGCTGGGCGCTGATTCACTATGCATTTGGGTATACCGCATGCCTGCTAGTGCTCATCCGATTGGTATGGGGCTTAATTGGCACTCGTTACGCCAGATTTAGTCAATTTCTCAAAAGTCCTCGGGAAGTCATTGGGCACTTTATGGCCATGTTACGTGACCATCCTCATCATGATGTTGGTCACAATCCAGCGGGTGGTTTAGTCATGTTCGCGCTGATGTTACTCATGCTGTTGATTGGCTTCACTGGCTATCTATCGGTTAAAGAGTTTTTGGGTAACTTCGTATCTGAGGCTCATGAAGTGCTTGCCAGCTTGGCTCTTAGCTTAGTCATTGTCCATATTATTGCTGCCATTGGCATGAGCTTGATCGAGAAACAGAATCTCGTCAGATCCATGGTGAGTGGCAAAAAACAGGGCATGCGAGAGCAGGGAATAATCTATCCACAGTATTTAATTGGCGCCTTGATCTTTTTGGGTGCACTTTACTTTTTCTACCTGATCTTGAGCGGTAGATTGCCTAGTCTGACTCAGTAGGTTTGTTTACTTGGCTGTCTGGCCTGATCCTCTTTCGGTGGCAGGTATTAGCCCTATAGCTAATTGCCTACGGCTATAGCAATCTTTACATTCGTGAGATATCTTTTTTACTAATACTTGTATTACTTCAAGGCTTTCATGAAAACCAAACTCTCCCTAATTGTCCTCTCCATTACTCTCATTTCTGGTCATCCCGCTATTGCCGCAGGCGGTGGCGGTGTAGTTGCTGACCCAGGCGCAATGCAGGGCAAGCACTTTGACTCCAAGGGTAAGGTGCCGTCCACATTTACGGTTGATCTACAAAATGGCTTGCGTAAAACTCTGCCATTTGAAGATAAACGCGACTTTGAAGAGTCCAAGAGGGGTTTCATTGCAGCCCCTACTTATAAAACCATCATGGCGGATGCCGGAAACGTTGCCTGGGATATGGGTAGTTACGACTTCCTCTTGCAAGGTAAAGACTTTGATAGCGTTCACCCATCATTGCAGCGCCAAGCGATTCTTAATATGGGCTACGGCCTCTATGAAGTCGTGCCAGGAAAGATTTATCAAGTGCGCGGCTTCGATCTTTCCAACATTAGCTTTGTCAAAACAAATACGGGTTGGATTATCTTTGACCCATTGACCTCAAAAGAAACTGCTAGAGCAGCTTTGGAATTGGTTAATGAGAAGTTAGGTATGCGCCCAGTAGTGGCGGTGGTCTATTCCCATTCGCATGCTGACCACTTTGGTGGTGTGCGTGGCGTAGTGGATGAAGCAGATGTGAAGAGTGGTAAGGTAAAGATTATTGCCCCAGCTGGTTTCATGGACCATGCCGTAGCAGAGAACGTCTATGCGGGTAATGCCATGACGCGCCGTTTGTATTTCCAATATGGTGTTTTATTACCACGCAGCCCATTTGGTCACGTTGACCAATCGATTGGTAAAAATACTGCGGCCGGTAACCTGGGCCTAATTGAGCCAACCATTCTCATCAATGAGCCATTTGAAAAAATGACGGTAGATGGTGTGGAGATGGAGTTTCAGAACACACCAGGCACAGAAGCGCCGGCGGAGATGAATACCTACTTCCCGCAGATGAAAGCATTCTGGGCTGCTGAAAATATTACGGGAACTATTCATAACATCTACACTTTACGCGGCGCATTAGTGCGTGATGCCTTGGCATGGTCTAAGAACATCAACAACGCCTTATATCGTTATGGCACTGAGGCGCAAGTGATGTTTGCCTCACACTCCTGGCCGCGTTGGGGCAATGATCGCGTGCAAGAAGTGATGCGCACACAGCGTGATAGCTATGCACACCTGAACAATGAGGTTCTGCATTTGGCGAACAATGGTGTGACGATTAATGAAGTTCATAACGTCTACAAACAACCTGATAGCCTGAAGTCTCAATGGGCTGCTCACAGCTACCACGGCTCAGAGGAGCACAACAGTCGCGCTGTTATTAATCGTTACCTAGGTTACTGGGATGCCAATCCTGCCACCTTGATTCCTTTATCACCAAAAGATTCTGCGCCACTCTACGTAGAGATGATGGGCGGTTCGGGCAAGATCATGGCAAAGGGCAAGCAGCTCTATAAGCAGGGTAAATACCGTGAAGCAATGGAAATTGTGAACAAGTTAGTTTATGCCGAGCCAAACAACACAGCCGCAAAAGATTTGCTAGCAGATATTTTTGAACAAATTGGTTATCAAAAAGAAAGCCCAAGTGTGCGTAATAGTTTCTTGGGCGCCGCTTATGAATTACGTCATGGCATGCCTTCTGGGGCATCACCAAAGACCAATGGTCCTGACATGATCAAAGCGATGACTACAGAACTTTGGTTGAATGCCTTGGCCATCAGCATGGATAGTAAAAAAGCTGCCGGTATGAGATTTACTATCAACTTGAGTACACCAGACAATGGCGAAAAGTTTGTTGTGGAGATGAGTAACTCTGCGCTAAGTAACATCAAGGGTTACCAAGATAAAAAACCAAACCTGACTATTACCGTCAATCGCAGCGACTTAGAAAAAGTCATGGGCGGACAAACCACCTTTGAAAAACTTCAAGCAGAAGGCAAGGCCAAGTTTGAGGGCGATCGCAAAGCATTTGAGCAATTACGCAGCACCATGACTACCTTCACTCCAGATTTTGAGTTGATGCCTGGCACGAAAGCTAAAAAAGTGCCTCCAGCTAAACCAAGCAAGGATCCGTTTGAGGCTCCTCCAATTGCAAATTCAGATGGTGCTTAAGGAAGGCAAAATAGCAGACAGGCATTAGAAAAATGGGCCCCTAGGAGCCCATTTCTTTTTTAATAAGCAGTCAATGATTCATGCTGCGAAAGCGCCACCATCTTCCAGCGCTTTGAGCTCTTGCCCTGTAATACCCAATTCCTTGAGCACTTCATCGGTGTGCTCACCGAGTAGAGGAGGATGACGAGTCACTTGTTGCGGAGTACCCATCATCTTGACTGCAAAGCCAATATTGGAAACCTTACCTTCAATTGGGTGATCAATCTCCATACGCATCTGGCGATGCTGCCCATGCTCACTATCAAATGCTTGTGGGTAGGTATTGATCGGTCCAGCCGGAATGCCTGCCGCTAGTAAGAGATCCACCCATTCTTCACTAGTTTTATTAATAAAGGTTTTTTCTAGCTCAGCAGCGAGTATCAAACGATTGGCTAGACGCAGTGGATTGGTTCTAAAAAGTGGGTCTTCAAATAATTCTGGGCGATCAATCTTGTCGCAGAGGAGTTTCCAGAGTTTTTGATTGGTGGCTCCCATCACAAAATAACCATCAGCGGCTTTCATAGCCTGATAAGGCGCGCTCATGTGATTAGCTGTGCCTAATTTGTAAGGCTCAACACCGGTGCCCCAGTATTGCGCTGTATCCCAGATGGAAAATGCCAAAGCAGAATCAAATAGGGAAGCATCAATAAATTGACCTTCACCCGACTTAGTCTTACCAATATAGGCTGACAAAATTCCATAGACTGCAAAAAGGGCGCAACCAATATCCGCTACTGGAACGCCAGCCTTTACAGGAGGGCCATCTGGATAACCTGTCACGCTCATCACGCCAGACATGGCTTGTGCCATCAGGTCAAAGCCGGGACGATCCGCCCATGGCCCGCTTTGCCCGAATCCAGAGATGCTGGCATAAACTAATCCTGGGTTGAGATCTTTCAGAGAGGGGTAATCGATACCCAGTTTTTTCATCACGCCGGGACGATAGTTCTCAACCAAAATATCGGCAGTCTTTACGAGCTCAAAAAATACTTTTTTCCCGGCTTCTGTTTTGAGATTGAGCGTTACGCTACGCTTGTTACGATTCATATTCAGAAAGCCCATACTATCTGAGCCTTTCATCTTGAATCCCATTGCTCCCCGAGTTTGATCTCCGGTACCAGGCGGCTCAATTTTGATGACATCGGCACCCAAGTCAGCAAGCAACATGCAGCAGTAGGGGCCGGCCATAACTTGACTTACGTCAAGAACTCGAACTCCAGCTAGGGGCAAAAGCTTGCTGGTAGGTGTTTTCATCATTGTCTCAATAGTTTTTATATGTTTATATTGCAAAGTTCATTTACAGCACTGAATATAAAACAAAAAATGGAGACCATATGATCAATCAATCCCCGAAACGACTTTTGCGCAGATTCGCTTTCTTGGCGCTAACTATCTGCAGTACTTTGCCATTGATTGCTAATGCTCAACAGGCTTTTCCAACAAAACCCATTCGCCTCATTGTAGGCTTCGCTCCTGGTGGCGGCACGGATATTGTGGCTCGTGCCATTGCTCCCAAGATGGGCGAGATCTTAGGCCAAAGCGTCATTATTGAAAATAAATCGGGTGCGGCCGGAACGATTGGTGCAGATCTCGTTGCTAAATCGAATCCAGATGGGTATACCTTACTCATGGGCCACTCGAACTCCAATGCGATTTCTCCATTTGTGCTCAAGAACGTGCCATACAACCCGGCGACTGACTTCACGCCAATTAATTATTTAGGTTACGTACCAAACGTGTTGGTAGTGAAGTCTTCTCTGCCAGTAAACTCGGTGGCGCAATTAATTTCCTTGGCGAAGCAAAATCCAGGTCAGATGACTTATGGCTCCTCTGGTATCGGTAGCACCCAGCATTTAGCAGGTGCCCTGTTCTCAAAGATTGCTGGTGTAGAAATGAATCACGTACCTTACAAAGGCAGCGGTCAAGCGATTGTGGATCTATTGGGTGGTCAAATCACAATGAACTTTGACACCTTGCCACCAAACTTGCAGCAGATTCGTCAAGGCAATTTAAAAGCTTTAGCAATCTCTACGCCCAAGCGCTTGGCATTATTGCCTAACGTTCCTACATTTAATGAAGTGGGTATTGTTGGGTTTGATGTGACCAATTGGTATTCCGTAATGGGGCCAAAAGGCATGGATCCTGCAGTCGTGAACAAAATTGATCAGGCTGTAAAAGTAGCTACCAATGATCCAGAGATTAAGAAAACATTGGATGCTCAAGGCTTACAAGCAGAGGGCCCAGCAACACCAGCAGCCTTTAATTTGTTCCTGGCAGGTGAGTTGGCGAAGTATCAGCGCTTGGTGAAGAGCTTGAATATCAAGGCTGAATAATTCAACCAAGTTATCTAATTGGGCTATAGTATTCATTAATCCTCTCTCTTATATGAGGGAGGGTTTTTCATTTCATGACAACAGCCATAGACTCCACCCCAGATCGTATTGCCGAAGTTCGCTTAGAGCTACGCAATAAGATTGCCTATATTACTTTTGACCATGTTGCTGCTCGTAATGCAATGACAGTGGGAATGTATCAAAGCCTGAAATCGATTTGCGAGGATTTATCTAAGAGTTCTTCGGCTAGGGTTGCTATTCTTCGAGGCGCTGGCGGTAAATCCTTTGTCTCTGGTAGTGATATCGCCCAGTTCTCGGGATTTAGTTCTGGTGAAGATGGTATTCGATACGAGGAGGGTATTGATGCCTACCTTGCACCTTTAGCAATGTTACCTATTCCATCGATTGCTGTCATTGATGGTATGGCGGTTGGCGGAGGTCTTGCAATTGCTAGTTGTTGCGATTTCAGAATCTCTACCCCTGATGCGCGCTTCGGAGTACCGATTGCCAAAACACTGGGTAATTGTTTATCTGCTGGCAACGTCGCTTGGCTTGTTGCACACTTGGGTGTCAATGTCGTTAAGCGTATGTTGTTACTGGCGGAGTTGGTGACTGCACCTGAGCTACTTGAACAGGGCTACCTCTTGGGCACTTATCCAGCTGAAGCGCTCGAGTATGAAGCAAATCATCTGGCTGAACGCTTAATGAGTTTGGCGCCCATCACTCAAAAATCTAGTAAACAAACCCTTGCAAGAATCATCAAAAATAATTTACCCGATTGCCATGATTTAATTCGAGAGTGCTATGGCAGCGATGACTTTAGGAATGGCGTTGCTTCATTTCTGGATGGCAAGCCACCAAGCTGGTCTGGAAAATAAGTCCAGATCTTATGCTTACTAGAGATTTACAAGAATATTTCTTGTAAGTTATTCAGATAGCGCAATCCTTGTTCCGTTGCTTTGAGCTTGTTAGGGTTTGAATCTAACAAACCTTTTTTAGTCGCCTCATCCAATCCTTTTGACACTACATTGAGTGGCAAGCCAGTGCGCTCGCTAAAGGTGACGGTATCCACACCATTAGTCAACCGCAAGGTATTGAGCATGAATTCAAATGGGAGATCTTTCGCCGGAATTTCTTTCGCCTCGATCAAGGCATTGCCTTTAGTCTCCATCGCCTGCATATAGGTTTCTGGATGACGTTCTCGTACCTGTCGCGTAATTTTGTCAGGGAAGGAAATCTTTCCATGTGCGCCTGCACCTATTCCGATGTAATCACCAAAGCGCCAGTAATTGAGATTGTGTTTGCACTCCTGATCTTTTTTGGCGTACGCAGATACCTCGTAACGTCGATAGCCTGCTATCTCAAGCAGGTTTAGGTTCTGCTCAAAGATTGCATCAATCTCTTCTTCACTGGGAAGCTTTGGGGGAAAGCTCGCAAAGTAGGTATTAGGTTCTAGAGTGAGGTTGTAGAAAGACAGGTGTGGAGTCTGAAATGAGAGAGCAGTTTCAATATCCGATCTTGCGGCTTCTAAAGTTTGAGTGGGTAAGCCAAACATGAGATCGAGATTGACCGATTTAAAGTGTTGCAGAGCAATCGCAATTGCGCGCTTGGCTTCTTCACCATTATGTATACGCCCTAAAGCTTTGAGTTGCACATCCTGAAAACTCTGAATACCTAAAGAGACGCGATTGATTCCTGCCTTAGCAAAGCCGGCAAACTTCTCAGTCTCAACGGATCCGGGATTGGCTTCCATAGTGATCTCACAGTCGGGCTCTAAGTTCACCCGTGCCCGAACGGCTGAAAGGAGTTCATTCATGCCATTGGCAGATAACAAGCTGGGAGTACCGCCACCAATAAAGATGCTGTGTACTTGACGCCCCCATACGCGAGGTAACTCTGTCTCTAGATCGGCAATGAGTGCCTTGATATAACGCGCTTCATCAAAACCTTGCTTGCCATCCTTAATTTGATGCGAGTTGAAATCGCAGTAAGGACATTTCTTTTCACACCACGGAAAGTGAATATACAAAGACAGCGGAGGCAGGGCAATGAGTTTTGGCTGCGTAGCCGAAACAGAATTAAGCGTATTGAGCACGAATTTGGAGTTGAGTAATGAGTTCACGCAAGGCTTGGCCACGATGACTGATCTGGTTTTTCTCAGAGGGCTCTAATTGGGCGACGGTCTTGCCCAGCTCTGGTATAAAAAAGTAGGGGTCATAACCAAAACCATGATCACCCTGAGCATCATCAATGATTTGCCCATACCAGCGGGCTTGCACAATCAGTGGTTCTGGATCATTAGCGCTATTGACCATCACTAGGGCGCAAACATAGTGCGCTCCACGATCAGCTTTGTTCTGCAATGCTGCAATCAGCTTTTGATTGTTGGCAATATTGTCGCTATAAAGGCCTGCGTAACGCGCTGAGTACACTCCAGGCGCTCCATCCAATGCATGGGCACAAATGCCGGAGTCATCGGCAAGTGCAGGTAAGCTGCTCACAGCGCTGGCATGACGCGCCTTAGCAAGGGCATTCTCAATAAACGTATGGTGTGGCTCTTCTGCTGACGGAATGCCCAACTCACCCTGAGGGATGACCTGAAAGTGAAACGGCGCCAAGAGCTCCTGAAATTCACGAACCTTGTCGGTATTGTTAGAGGCGAGAACGAGCTTTTGCACCATCTACCTTTGATCTTTTATTTGAAGGCTTCTTTTTGTAACTGAGTTAAATCACGGATACCTTCTTCGGCCAGATCTAACAAAGCATTTAATTCAGTGCGGGAGAAGGCGGGACCTTCAGCAGTGCCTTGCACTTCAATCATGCCGCCTTTACCGGTCATAACGACATTCATATCGGTGTCACAAGAAGAGTCTTCTGGGTAATCTAAATCGAGTACGGGTACGCCTTGGTAGATGCCTACAGAAATCGCTGCAACGCTGTCGATGATCGGGTCTGCTTTAAGGGCGCCACTTTCCAGAAGGGTGTTGATCGCATCACGTGCTGCAACATAAGCACCGGTAATCGATGCAGTTCGTGTTCCACCGTCTGCTTGTAAGACATCGCAATCTAAATGGATTGTTCGCTCGCCCAATACTTTTAGATCAAAGACGCTACGCATCGCACGGCCGATCAAACGCTGAATCTCTTGTGTACGACCAGACTGTTTGCCGCGAGCTGCTTCACGGTCACTACGGGTATGAGTAGAGCGCGGGAGCATGCCGTATTCAGCGGTAACCCAACCTTCTCCAGAACCTTTTTTATGGGGAGGCACCTTTTCTAGTACGCTGGCCGTACAGAGTACCTTTGTATCGCCAAACGCAATCAGAACAGAGCCTTCAGCATGCTTGGTAAAGGCACGGCTGATGGTCACAGGGCGCAATTGCGTAGGGGTGCGGCCACTAGGACGGGTGATGTTGTGCTGAGTCATGGTGCGTGTTCCTAAAGATCTACAATGTCCCTATGATATCGAGCATGACTGGTTATGGCAGCGCTTCTCGCCAAGTCTCCCTAGGAGCTGGCGTAGTTGCTGATCTGCAAGTGGAATGTCGGGCTGTCAACAGCCGCTTTCTGGATTTGGGCTTTCGTCTTCCGGACGAGTGTCGCGGGGCTGAGCCTGCCTTACGAGAATTGGCTACACAAAGCCTTTCTCGGGGCAAGGTCGAGTTTCGGGCAGCATGGCGGGTTAATTCGGGTGCTGCTGGAGCGGTCAAAGCCAATCCCCATGCTTTGGGCGCCTTAAATAAGGATCGCCTAGACGCTCTCTATACCCTTCAGGAGCATGCTCAAGTTGCTTTTCCGAATGCAGAAACCTTGCGTATCGCCGATATTTTGCGCTGGCCCGGAATTGTTTCTGAGCCGAGAGGTGAAGAAGAGGGTTGGATTGCCGCTACTGTGGAAGCCGGCCGCGCTGCCTTAGCTGCTCTAATGGATAGTCGCCATGCCGAAGGCAAAGCCTTGGTAACGGTCCTAACTACTATCACCAGCAAGATGCGTGAGATTGTTAAAGCGATCGAACCAAAGGTTCCAGTCTATGTCACCCAGTATCAAGAGAAGCTTACCGAGCGCTTGGCAGAAGCATTAGCTGCTCAAGAGCAAGGCAAAATTAGTGGGTCTGGCACCGAGTTGATGGAGCGTATCCGTCAAGAGGTTGTACTGTATGCCGTGCGTATCGATGTGGCAGAAGAGTTTGCGCGCTTAAAGACCCATCTTCAAGTAGTCGATTCCGCCCTAGCAGGCAAGGGCCCGGTAGGTAAGCGTTTAGATTTCCTCATGCAGGAACTCAATCGTGAAGCCAATACCCTGAGCTCCAAATCGGTTTCAGAAGAATGTACGCAAGCCGCTTTAGAGCTCAAGCTTTTGATTGAGCAAATGCGTGAACAAGTGCAAAATTTAGAGTAAGCATTATTTCTACAAATTATTATGGCAAGCCCTAAACCTAAAGCAAATTTAACTCCTGCCTACCAAGGCAGCATGCTGATGATCGTCGCTCCATCAGGAGCCGGCAAATCTTCTTTAGTGAATGCCTTGTTACAAGAGGATGCAGCCCTTAAGTTGTCACTCTCAACAACAACGCGCGCGCCAAGACCGGGTGAGATAGATGGCAAGGACTATCGCTTTATTAAGAGAGATGCATTTATCGCCGAGCGTGACCAAGGCAATTTTTTGGAGCATGCTGAGGTACACGGCAATTTTTACGGTACATCCAAAGCCTGGATTGAGGCGCAGATGAAAACCGGGCGCGATGTCATGTTAGAAATCGATTGGCAGGGCGCGCAGCAGATTCGTCAAATTATTCCTGAAGTGCAGTGGATCTTTATCTTCCCACCTTCATTTGAAGCCCTAGAAGAGCGCTTGCGCAAACGGGGTCAGGATGATGAAGCCACTATTCAGAAGAGATTGGCTGCTGCGCATTTAGAGCTCCAGCATGCTCACGAAGCCGATTTCATTGTGATCAACGATGATTTTGAGCGGGCATTGATTGATTTACGACAGGTGGTCGCAGCCAGCCGATTGCGCTCAGGGCCGATTATGGCTCGTAACCCTGCGCTTTTAAAGCGCCTCGGTGTCTAATCAGTTATCCTATGGGTATCAAAGCTAAATTTAAGTGAGTCCAGCATGGCCCGTATTACCGTAGAAGATTGTCTAAAAACTATCCCTAATCGTTTTGAGCTGGTATTGGCCGCGACTTATCGCGCACGTCAATTAGTTCAAGGTCACTCCCCACGTGTTGAGTCCAGAGATAAAGCAACTGTAGTTGCATTACGTGAAGTTGCTGCTGGTGTAACCGACCGTGACATGTTGACCAAAGTACCTTTGTAATTTAGGGGTTCCGTTGTGGAGCTCCCCTTAGGCGACCCAAACACATCGGAACTCAAAGGTCAGATCTCGCCTAAAGAGATCGCTAGTGGTGATAAGTCTTCCATCATCGCAACTTTGTTGGCTCAATCGAGTCGACATCTATTTGGCCCAACCTCTGCGCCTGCATTACCGCTAAAGCACCAAGTTGTTTCGATTGATGGGCTGATTTCTAAATTGGGCTATCTCAAGCCTGATGAAGTTGCTCTCATTAAACAAGCCTTTCATTTTGCTGATGCGGCTCACCTAGGTCAGTATCGCCATAGCGGTGAACCTTACATTACTCATCCGGTAGCAGTTGCTGAGCTGTGCGCTACCTGGCGCTTAGACGCGTCATCCATCATGGCAGCTTTAATGCATGATGTGATTGAGGATACGGGTTGTACTCAAGCAGACCTAGTGGGTAAGTTTGGCAGCAAGGTGGCAGAGCTCGTAGAGGGCTTGACTAAGCTCGATAAGTTGGAGTTTCAAAGTCATGCAGAGGCGCAAGCCGAAAGCTTCCGTAAGATGTTTATGGCTATGGCGCGCGATGTCCGGGTGATTTTGGTCAAGCTCGCCGATCGTACGCACAATATGCGTACGCTCGATGCTGTCCCAATGGAGAAGCGTCGCCGGGTAGCAGCTGAAACAATTGAGATCTACGCTCCGATTGCCCACCGCCTAGGGCTGAACGTTATTTACCGCGACTTACAGGACTTGAGTTTCCGCTACTCCATGCCCATGCGCTTCAGGGTAATTGAAGATGCAGTGAAGCGGGCGCGTGGTAACCGTAAAGAGATGGTAGAAAAGATTTTGCAGAATGCTCGGACGGCCTTTGCAAAAGTCAATCTCGAGGTTGATTTACAAGGTCGAGAAAAAACGCTTTTTAGTATTTACCACAAAATGCGCAGTAAGCATTTGAGCTTTTCTCAGGTGCTTGATGTTTATGCATTTAGAGTGACGGTCCATTCAATTGATGAGTGCTATCGTGCGCTCGGCATTTTGCACGCACTGTACAAACCCATGCCTGGAAAGTTTAAGGATTACATTGCTATTCCTAAGCTCAATGGTTATCAGTCTTTACATACGACGCTACTGGGACCATCAGGGGTGCCGGTAGAGTTTCAGATACGTACTGGCGATATGCATGCAGTTGCTGAAGCAGGCGTTGCTGCGCACTGGGCATACAAAGATGGCGGTCCGGACATGAGTGAGGTGCAAAACCGTGCACACCAATGGCTGCAATCCTTAATTGATATTCAGGATAGCAGCGGGGATTCTCAAGAATTCTTAGAGCACGTCAAAATCGATTTGTTTCCAGATGCGGTTTACGTCTTTACACCGAAAGGGCAGATTAGAGCTTTACCACGTGGCGCTACCGCTCTTGATTTTGCTTACTCCATCCATAGCGATGTAGGCAATACTTGCGTAGCAGTTAAGATTAACGGCATGCAGTTACCTCTGCGTAGCGAGCTAAAGAACAGCGATATTGTCGAGGTAGTGACATCTGCAAACTCTCAACCCAATCCAGGTTGGTTAGCATTTGTGAGGACAGGTAAAGCCCGTGCCTCGATTCGCCATTCACTGAAGACCAAGCACTATGCTGAGTCTTTACAGTTAGGTGAACGTCTTTTGGCTGGCGCATTACGTCAACAGGGAGTTGATGCTGGACTGCTATCACCAGAGCTCTGGGAAAAGTTATTGCATTGGACTGGCGATAAAACACGTGAAGAAGCTTGTGTCAATATTGCCCTTGGCCGCAGATCTTCTCAAGAGCTGGCAATTCGCTTAAATATTTTGATTGATGATGAGGGTGGCTCTGACCAAATGCGCTTGGGCGCGGCAGACTGGGTCTCTCCCCAACAAGAAATTGCCTCACACCATCATCAGCGGCAAGCCATCTTGGTTGATGGTCGCGAAGGAAACTCGATTCATTTTCAAACTTGTTGTCACCCAATTCCTGGAGACAACATTATTGGCTATCTTGGCAAAGGCGAGGGTTTGCAGGTGCATACTAATGACTGCCAAGTAGCCCTCAGAATGCTCTCTAAAGATAGTGATAAGTGGGTAGAGGTCGAGTGGGGTAAAGAGGTCAATCGGGAGTTTGAGGTTGACCTAGCGATTGATACCTGCCAAGGCAAAGGCGTATTAGCTAGAGTGGCAAGTAGTGTGACTGCTGCAGATTCCAACATCATGAATGTATCGATGGATGATCGCTATAAAGAAGACGCTGTCACCATTCGTTTCACCATTCAGGTATCAGACCGCTTACATCTCGCTAAGGTCATGCGTAGTTTGCGTGCAAACCATGATGTGATGCGCGTGACTCGCGTTCGGGTTAGCTAAACCCCTATAGATCCCAATTACTGGTATTGAACATCTAGGATTTCAATCTCAGTTGGGCCGGTTGGCGTCTGAATTTTGACGCAATCACCCAGGCGCGACTTGATTAAGGCTTTGGCTATAGGTGATACCCAGCTGACGTGACCCAGATCTAAATCAACCTCATCGACGCCCACAATCGTGATGCTCGTCTTTTTGCCAGCATCGACGCCTTCTAAGTTCTCATAAGTCACGGTAGCCCCAAAAAAGATCTGCTCGGCATCGGCTTCACCCGATTTTCTGGCCTGGTTATCGACCACGACAGCAAATTCAAGGCGCTGATTCAGGAAGCGAATCCGGCGATCTATCTCCCGAAGTCGCTTTTTTCCATAAATATAGTCACCATTCTCGGAGCGGTCACCGTTGGAGGCGGCCCAGTGAACAACCTTGACAACCTCTGGTCGATCGAAGTTTAAGAGCTGTAAAAGCTCTCTTTTGATGCGCTCGTGACCAGCGGGTGTGATGTAGTTCTTCTCTTCCATGGCATAATTATGGCTGTTGCGGCTGTAGCTCAGCTGGATAGAGTACTTGGCTACGAACCAAGGGGTCGTGGGTTCAATTCCTGCCAGCCGCACCAACCCTTACAGGGCCTAGTTGAAAAACTGGGCCCTTTTTCTTTTTTGGGCATTTCATAGTGGTCTCATATAGATCCCTTATAGTTTGCCTATGAGCATTTCGGACCCCAATTCTTCAAATTTAATCTCTCCAGTGGCGGTTTGGTCGCAAGTCGATGCAAGCCACGCTCAAGTTAGCTTGAGTGGTGCAGTCAATGTCTATTCCTTGGCTGGAGTGTGGAGTGATGTTCGGAAACAGCAAAATCAGTGGTTAGAGCAAGGAAGTACACAAGCCCATTCACTGATTTTTGACGCATCAAAAGTCAGTTCTTTGGATGGATCGGCATTTGCATTTTTGATTGATATGCAAGAGGCGCAGAACAAAGCAGGCGGACAGTTTGATATTCAAGGTTTGGATCCTAAGTATCAGCCGCTCTTGCGTGAATTCGATCCAATTAATAAATTATTCCCAGTACCTACTGTAAAACAGAAAAGAAGTTTTGTTGTGAGTACCGGGATGGCTGCGCAGAATTTGATGGATGATGCTCGCGGCCTAGTGACATTTACTGGCCACCTGTCAGCAGATTTAGTTTGGTCAATCCGAAATATCAGGCAAGTTCGCTGGGGGGACTTTGTGAACGCCGCTGTAGAGGCAGGTATTGCTGCATTACCTATTGTTGGCCTAGTTGCATTTTTGATTGGCGTCATTCTGTCCTTTCAGGCTGCGATTGGTATGGAGCAATTTGGCGCCGTCTCATTTGTTGGGCCACTCGCCGCGCTAGGTATCGTCAGGGAGATGGGGCCACTGATTACTGCGATCTTGCTCGCCGGCCGCTCATCGGCAGCTTTTGCAGCTGAGATTGGTACGATGACCGTAAACAGTGAAGTTGATGCATTAGTCACTGGCGGCTTAAGCCCCATCCGATTTCTAGTAGTACCGAGAGTGCTAGCTGGCATATTAGTGGCGCCAATATTGACCTTATTTGCCGATGCCGTCAGTATTTTTTCTTCCATGCTGACAATGCAAATTTATGGCATTCCCTTTATTAATTTCTACAACGGCATGTTAGCTGCAGTCGGTATTGAGGATGTTCTATCAGGTCTTGTGAAGGCCACTCTCTTTGGTGTGGTTGTTTCTGCAATGGGTTGCTTACGGGGTATGCAAACTGGTACTGGTGCAGCGGCTGTAGGCATCTCTGCAACCCGGGCAGTGGTGAGTAGTATTGTCATGATTGTACTGGTGGACGGCATCTTTGCTTACATCTCTTACAGGACAGGTTTTTGATGGATGCTCTGGATAAAGCGATTGATGTTCAAAACCTCACTGTGGGTTACGGCTCAAACGTGCTGTTACAGAATCTCAACTTTTCCGTGAATAACGGTGAGATCTTTGTGATTTTGGGTGGATCAGGTTGCGGTAAATCGAGTCTCTTAAAGAATTTATTCGGCCTATATCAGCCACTTGCCGGGGACGTATTGATCGAGGGTCAAAATATCACTACTGCCCAAGGTACAGAGCGCCAAAAAATTATGACGAGCTTCGGGGTCATGTATCAGCAGGGCGCTTTATTCGGTTCCATGAATCTGCTGGATAACGTGACACTCTTTATGGAGGAGTACACCCAACTAACTAGAGATCAGATGAATTTATTGGCCAGGTGCAAACTAGAGTTAGTAGGCTTACTTCCCTATGAAACATATATGCCTAGCGAGATTAGCGGTGGCATGCAAAAGCGGGCTGCAATTGCACGGGCGATGGCTTTAGATCCTAAAATATTATTTTTGGATGAGCCTTCAGCGGGCCTTGATCCGATTACGTCGGCTGATCTTGATAGTACGATTTTGGATCTTTCAAAAAACTTAGGATTTACTTTTGTGATCGTCTCTCACGAGCTAGCCAGTATTTATTCCATCGCCGACAAAGTCATTATGTTGGATAAGGATGCCAAAGGCATTATTGCGGAGGGCGACCCTAAAGTGTTAAGAGATAGCAGTAAAGACCCTCGAGTACATCAATTTTTTAATCGCATCATGAGCAAGGACGCAGCATGAGTAATAGCTCCAACCCTAATTACTTCCGTCTTGGCATTTTTGTTCTCGCCGCAATCGGCGCATTACTCACGGTCATCTTAATCTTTGGCTCAGGGCAATTTTTTAAAAAATCATTCATGGTCGAAACCTATGTCAAGCAATCAGTGACGGGCTTAGATGCTGGTGCAGCAGTCCGCTTTCGGGGTGTCAAGATTGGGCAGGTGACGTTGATTGCTTTATCGGGTGACTTGTATGAGAAAGAGGTCCCGATGGCTCAGAAGCAAGAGTATGTTGTTGTGAGAATGCAAATCTATGGTGATGCTATTGAAAAAAATCACCTGGAAACATTCATTAAAGATAACTTGCGTGCGCGTATTCGATCGATGGGTATTACTGGCGTCAACTATGTTGAGTTGGACTTTTATCCGAGCGCTACCCAATACACCTCCTTGCCTTTCCGATGGACACCTGAGTATGCAGTTGTTCCTTCAATGCCCAATCAGGCAGATGAAATTATTTCTGGAGTTCAGAAGTTAATTAGCGCACTAAATGGCATGGATATCGATGGAACCCAGAAGAAATTTGATGCCTTATTGGGTAATCTGAATAAATTGATGGCTGGCGATGGTAAAAATAATGCAGGTCTGATTAATTCGGTTCAAGACCTCAATGTCTTATTGGATCGAATTGCTAAAGTCACCGATAAAGATCAGCTTAATATTCTGATGCGTGAATTAGTTGCTACGATGGTTTCTTTGCGTCAAACCGTCACTAGTGTGCAGGGTGACACCACTGCAACTTTGGAGAACCTGCGTCAGGCCAGCGAGCAGTTAAATGAATTCACCCGTGTCGCAAGTCAATCACCGTCCACTCTCATCTGGGGTGAGCCACCCGCACGTATTACGCCTCCAATGAATGGAGCTCAAAAATGAAAATTCAGATGACCAATCACCCACGTCTCATTCGGTTTGCTACCTTTGTATTCATAGCGGCAGCATTAAGCGCATGCTCATTGCCAAAAAGACCAGCATTAGAGACCAGTAGCTGGATGGTTGCCCCTGAGCGGACTGGTGCCGCCTATAAGCCGCGTAGCGATCTGTGGCTCAAGATGGGTTCATCGTCAACAGCACCACCTTTTGACGGGAAGTCATTAGTTTATCGCTTAGGTGACCTGCGTTATGAAAAGGATTTTTATAATACGTATTCTGCTTTACCAAATGAAATGGTCGGTAACGCAACACGTCAGTGGTTGAATAACGCCCAGATCTTCTCTATGACCGTAGGTCAGGGTAATAGCTTCTTTCCGTACTACATCTTGCAGATATCCATAGAAGAGTTCTATGGTGATTATCGGGTTCGTCCCGAGGCTATTGTAACGATTGAATTTTTCCTTACTGCAACTGATCCCCAAAAGCGCAATCCAGTGATTGGTAAAAACCGCTATTCCAAGAGAGTTGCACTTAAAGACAGCTCTCCTCAGGCATTGGTGCAGGGCCAGCAGGAAGCCTTGGCACAAATTTTGAAAGAGTATGAGGTGGTACTTTATAAGTACGCTGGCAATCTGCCTCCACCTCTTGGGCAGTAGGCATTCTAGAATGACAGTACATATAACAATATTGGAGAAGACATGGATTTAGGACTCAAAGGTAAGGTTGCACTAGTTTTGGCATCTAGCCGAGGTTTAGGACAGGCGATGGCCGTTTCCTTGGCGCGTGAAGGCGTCAAAGTGGCGGTGACTGGCCGCAATCCCGAGGGATTAAAAAAATCAGTTGAATTGATTGAAGCTGCCGGTGGAACAGCTTTAGCTCTGAGCTGGGATCTGTCTGATGCATCTTTGATTGACAACTTGGTGAGTAAGGTAGAAAAGGAATTAGGTCCGATTGATATCCTGGTAAACAATACCGGCGGACCTCCTCCAACATTAGCGGCAGGACAAGATCCCGCTTTGTGGCAAAAGAGTTTTAACGACATGGTGCTATCACTCATCAGTATCACTGACCGAGTTCTACCAGGAATGCGTCAACGTAAATGGGGTCGCATTATTACGAGTACCACTTCAGGTGCCATTGCCCCGATTAAAAATCTTGCGATCTCCAACACCTTGCGTGCTGCATTGCTGGCCTGGTCTAAAACCTTAGCGGCAGAAGTGGCAGCCGATGGTATTACTGTGAATGTGATCATGCCAGGCCGTGTGGCAACCGATCGCTTGCGTCAATTAGATGAAGCACGTGCTCAACGTGAAAATGTGAGCTACGACTCCGTTGTTCAAGCTAGCTTGAGACAAATTCCGATGGGGCGTTATGGTGATCCACAAGAGTATGGAGATGCTGCGGCGTTTCTGGCCAGTAAAAATGCCTCCTACATTACTGGGTCAGTGATTCGTGTGGATGGCGGTCAGATTCAGGCGATTTAAAGCAATGTTAAGCAGCTTTCTAAGGGCTATTCAGCGAGACCTGCGATCTAGTGAGTTATTGGCACTATTGGTCGCGCTGACGCTCTCGGTAGCCGCCTTATCGAGCGTCAGCTTCTTAGCCGACCGAATGCAGCGGGCCTTTCAGTACGATGCGCGCCAGCTGCTTGCTGCGGATCTATTACTCGTTTCTGATCAGCCGCTGCCCGAGCGCTTTATTCAGGAAGCCAAGGTGCGGCAACTGAGCTTTGCTCAAACGATTGTCTTTCCGAGTATGGCTACGGTTGGGTCACAAAGTAAGCTGGCTTCCCTTAAATCTGTAAGTTCTGCCTACCCCTTGCGCGGTAGCTTGCAGGTATCCCCTTCATCAGTCAGCGCAACTCCACCAGCAGGTTCAGTCTGGGTGGATCCGGCAATGCTTAGTGTACTCAAGGCAAAAGTCGGTGATCCGATGCTTTTGGGTGATAAGACATTTCTCATTAGCGGTATTTTAGAGCGTGAGCTAGATCGGGGTGCTGGCTTTATGAACTTCGCGCCACGCGTCATGATGTCGCTGGACGATTTACAAGCTACCGGCCTGATTGGTCTGGGCAGTCGCGTGACCTATCGACTACTTTTAGCCGGGAATGATTCTGCGATCTCTGACTATGAGCAATGGGCTACGCAATCGATTAAATCCGACGGGCTCAGGGGATTGCGGATTGAGACTTTGGAGAATGCTCAGCCTGTCATGCGTAAAACTCTCGAGCGGGCAGAGCGCTTCTTATCTCTGGTTGCCTTACTCACAGCCATGGTGGCTGCGGTAGCGATTGCCTTATCAGCACGCCGTTATGTTTTAAAGCAGGCTGATGTTTGCGCTGTTATGAAATGCCTGGGCGCAAGCCAAAAGACCATCCTAGTAAACCAAGTCAAGATATTAGGCGCTCTGTGTATATCTGCCGCTGTGATGGGCGCCACAATCGCTTATGGCGTTCAAGAGGTATTGATTGGGATCTTGGGTAATTTGCTAGTTGCCAATCTACCCGCGCTCTCACTCTGGCCTTTAGTCTGGAGTATTTTATTTTCCTCTTGCCTGCTAATCGGTTTTGCTGGTCCGCCCTTATTTAGTTTAGTCATGATTTCACCAGTGCGACTGATTCGTAAAGAGTTGGGATCGGTAAACATTAAGGTGTTGTGGGTCGCACTCTTTGGATTGACTACTTGCCTTGTCTTAATTGCGCTTGCAGCTCAAGATTGGAAGCTGGCCTCTTGGGTTGCCGCAAGCTTTGGCTCAGCTATTGTGGTCTTTGCCGTAGTTTCTTGGTCGTGCCTAAGCTTGCTTAACATCGTATTTACAAAGTGGAGTAGTCAAAGCTTTGCCTTACGCTTTGCGCTTACAGTACAAGCGCGTCGCTCTGGGTTTGCAGTCATGCAAATTACGGCGCTAGGTATTGCCTTGATGGCCTTATTACTCATCCTCTTGCTCCGACAAGATCTATTGGCTACTTGGCAGGGCAATATCCCAGTCGATGCACCTAATCGCTTCATGATTAATGTGCAGGAAGATCAAAAGCCTAGCATTACTCGCTCACTACTGGATGCGGGAGTAGCAAAGCCGAGCTTTAGCCCCATGGTTCGTGCACGCTTAGTTGAAGTGAATGGAAAGTCGATTGGACCCAACGATTACATGGATGAAAATGCACGCCGCTTGGTTGATCGAGAATTTAATCTTTCATACACAGAGCGGCTACCTGAGGGTAATCGGATTACTTCCGGAAAATGGCTTGAAGGGAGTACGCCACAAGTTTCCTTAGAGGTAGGAATAGCGAAGACTTTGAAGTTGAAGCTAGGTGATCAAATAACCTTTGAGCTTGCCGGTGAAAAAGTGACTGCGCCCATTACCTCTTTGCGTAAGTTGGACTGGAGCTCGATGAAAGTGAATTTCTTTGTCATCATGCCGCCTGCAATGCTCGCAGAGATGCCCCAGTCTTGGATTACCTCGTATTACCAAGGCACCGCAATTGAAGGTCTGGATTATCAACTTGCACAGACCTACCCCAATCTTACTATCGTGGATGTGGGGACATCACTAAAGCAAATACAAGATGTACTAGATCGACTGTCTTCTGTATTAGGGCTCTTGTTCGCCTTCACGATTGCGGCGGCAATTCTAGTTTTAGTGGCTGCGATAGCGGCAACACAAGATGAGCGCTTCAGGAGCGCGGCCTTGTTAAAAGCCGTAGGTGCATCGCGCTATCTACTAGGAAAGATTGCATCAGCTGAGCTGCTGATTATTGGAGTGCTAGCAGGAACTTTGGCTGGACTCGCTGCCGGAATTGCAGCATGGGCGCTTGGCCGTTTTGTATTGGAGATTGAGTTCAATGCATTTGCACAGTCTTTGGCGATGGGAATCGGCTTCGGGATAACTGCTTGCCTGCTAGCGGGTTATCGCTTTCAGAGAAGAATTCAAACTGCTACTGCAATGGAATGTTTGCGTGAGACTTAATTTAGCGTAACTAAGTTCTTAGGCAACTCTACTAAACGCGTTCCGCTAAAGCGGTCTGGCAGACTTTGACGTAGCAAAGGTTTAACGCGATCCAAGTAAATACTTAGTGGCCATAAAAATAGTGCCACCGCAAATAGCATTTCAATAATTTGCCATCTTTGCAGATCGAACAGCCACTGCAAAATCACGCAAGGCACGAGCCACAAAGATCCAAAAAAATAACGCCAAATCGCTTGCTTACGCGTCAGGTTGTAGCCGTCTGGACCAATCATGCGCACTCGCCATGTTTGCATTGCTAGTGTCTGCCCCGACTTAGTCCAATACCAAATAAAGTAAATACCTAGAACGGCATAGAGATAAAGAAAGGTAAGCCAGCTTGGCAGAGATACGCCAAACAGAATACCTAATCCCAAATTAGGAAGCAGGAAGGTGAGAGCGATGACACCCAATAAAACCAATTGCTCATACAGAATGCAAGAGACCCGTCGCCAAAACTGGGGAGAGGGGAGTAGGTTTAATTCAGCGGGACTTATCACAGACTAGGGATTGTTTGAGCCGCTATCGGGGCTACTGTTCGATGCAGGAGATTCTGAAGCAGGAGCGCTACTGACTATTGGAGACGGAGCTAAGATCGATTGTTGTTTAATCGGATGCTGTTGTAATGTAGGCGCATTTAAAGCCGTTGGCTTTTTCTTATTGACCTCTGCTTGGGCTAACTTCTTCTTTTGCTCATCACTCAGTTTTTGATAAGCACTCCAAGCTTCAGCTTTTTTCTCAGCGGGAAACTTGAGGCTACTTAAATAATTTTCGCGTGCAATGCGGCGATCTTTTTGAGATAGCTTAGACCACCCCATCATGCGGGACTGCAGTCGCTGTTGATCAGCCTCACTCATCTTGGGATACAGATTGGCAACTTGTATCCATTTTTTACGACTGTCTGGGAGCATGTAGTCCCAATCGTCTTCCAATGGAGCGAGGATTTTTTGTTGCCCTGGTTTAAGACTCTCCCAAGTACCATCTGGTTTTTTCTCTGGGATACCAGTAGTTTTTCCATGGCCCGCTGCCGATGTTTGAGAAAATACGTCTGAACTTACTGCCGATCCTAGGACGCCAATTGCCAGCATCATGCTGATGCTCAGTGAGGCGCTCAAAGACCGTAGATTTTTTAGCATGCGCTAACTGTAGCTCGCTATGACAGTTAGGACGGAGTCTTAGCTGAGTTGAGGCTATCTTGATCTGATTCCGTTAAAGGACCGTTTTTGAGGAAACCCAAAAAGCCGCTATCAGCATAAGCATCAGGTGGGACATCGTCAGTTAAGAGGGCGACATCGAGCTCAGCAATATCGTTGATGCGGGAATCTTGCTGCCATTGAGCGATGCCGATGAGACCAAATACCAGAACGGCCAAGGGGGCAACCCAACCCAAGTTATCCCAGAATGAGCGTGAGCCAGAAGACCAGTTTCCGCTAGAACTCGCTAAAACATGCTGCACAATACGCACTTTTTCTGGTTTTTTCACAGAAAGGGCTTTGAGGCGTGCTGCATAGAGGCGATCTTTGATCCCGGCTGGCAGGGATTGGGATCCTTGGCGGAGCAGGGCGGCAGCATTCAGACCAAATTGATCTGATTCTGTTGTGCTGAGGATGTCTTCGTTGCGGTTCACAGGGTAATTCCTTTTAATTTCAATGCTTTAGCTAGAGCCTGAGTGGCTCTTGAGCAGTGGGTTTTGACGCTTCCCTCGCTACATCTCATCGCAAGGGCAGTTTCAGTAATACTCAGCTCATCCCAATAACGCATCAGGAAGGCTTCTCGTTGACGGGCAGGCAATTTTGATATTTCTGACTCTAGGGCCTGTAAAAGCTGACTACGTTCAAGCTTAAATGCACCATCTTGGTGAATTTCACTATCATCTGGGGCTGAAAGTGACTCCAGGGGGTCAAAATCATCACTTTCATCAGATTTCTTACCCATATTCGAGAACAGGGTGACCCAAGTATTACGAACTTTTTGACGTCTAAACCAGTCGTGAATACGGTTTTGCAGAATTCTGGTGAAAACTAGAGGTAATTCTGCGGCAGGCCGATCGCCATACTTTTCAGCTAACTTAATCATGGCATCTTGAACAATGTCTAAGGCTGCATCGTCATCTCGCACAGCATAGACCGCTTGCTTAAAAGCGCGCTGCTCAACACTGCTCAGAAAGTCAGAAAGTTCTTGGGGTGAAGCCATTCAGTAGATTAGACCTGAATCAGATGGAATTCTTCCATTTTAGGGGATTGCTATAGAATATAGGGCTTACTACCTAGAATCTCATTCAAGAAGTGGTTTTTCCGGTAGCAGCGCCGTTCGAACTCAGGCCACAAGCAAGAGACAGAACAGACCAATCAATTTTTTGCCGAAAATTGCAAAGGACGAAAGAAAATGAATACAAGCAGCGCAGAATTTTTAGCTTCTAAAGCTAACCAAGATACAAATACAAATCCCGCAGCAACTCCACCAGAAATGATTGGTGCTGAGATGCTGGTGAAGGCTTTGCACATAGAGGGTGTTGAATACGTTTGGGGTTACCCAGGTGGTTCCGTTCTCTTTATTTACGATGAAATTTTTAAGCAGGACAAGTTTGAGCATATTCTTGTTCGCCATGAGCAAGCAGCAGTTCATGCGGCCGATGGCTATGCACGCGCAACCGGTAAGGTTGGTGTTGTTTTAGTGACCTCAGGTCCTGGAGTAACCAATGCGGTTACCGGAATTGCGACTGCTTACACTGATTCAATCCCGATGGTGGTCATCAGCGGTAACGTACCTACGTACGCGATTGGTGAAGATGCCTTCCAAGAGGCGGACACCGTGGGTATTACTCGCCCAGTGGTCAAGCACAACTTCTTGGTAAAAGATGTGAAAGACCTCCCTTTGGTAATTAAGAAGGCTTTCCATATTGCGCAGACAGGTCGTCCAGGTCCAGTATTGATTGATATTCCTAAGGATGTATCTGCAGCTAAAGGACCATTCGTCTATCCAGAAACCTTGGAGATGCGTTCATACAACCCAGTAGTCAAGGGTCATAGTGGACAAATTCGTAAAGCGGTTTCTTTATTGCAAGAAGCTGAGCGCCCATTCATCTATACCGGTGGTGGCGTGATCTTGGCTGATGCCGCTCCAGAATTAAAAGAGTTTGCTGATTTATTGGGTTATCCCGTTACCAATACCTTGATGGGTCTTGGCGGTTTCCCAGGTACTAGTCCTCAATTTGTGGGCATGCTGGGAATGCACGGTACTTATGAGGCCAATATGGCGATGCAACACAGTGATGTGTTGATTGCAGTTGGAGCACGTTTTGATGACCGCGTGATTGGTAATACTACGCACTTTGCAAGTCATCCGCGCAAGATCATTCATATTGATATCGACCCGTCTGTGATTTCAAAGCGGGTGAAAGTGGACGTTCCTATCGTTGGTAATCTCAAGGAAGTATTGCAAGAGATGACCACTCAACTCAAAGCTGCTGGCCCACGCAAGAATGACGCTAAGTTAGCGGCATGGTGGGCGCAGATTAACGAGTGGCGTAAAAAAGATTGCTTAAAGTACGACGAAGCTTCGCAAATTGTCAAACCGCAATATGTAGTTCAAAAGTTGTGGGAACTGACTGGTGGTGATGCATTCATTACTTCTGACGTTGGCCAGCATCAAATGTGGGCTGCACAGTTCTACAAGTTCGATAAGCCGCGTCGTTGGATTAACTCCGGCGGTCTAGGCACCATGGGTGTTGGCTTGCCATATGCCATGGGTATCAAGAAAGCATTCCCAGATAACGATGTATTCGCTATCACTGGTGAAGGCTCCATTCAGATGTGCATTCAAGAGTTGTCCACTTGCAAGCAATACAACACGCCCGTGAAGATCGTCTCTTTGAATAATCGTTACCTAGGTATGGTTCGTCAATGGCAGGAGCTGACTTATAACAAGCGCTATTCCAGTTCATATATGGATTCATTACCGGACTTTGTAAAGTTGGCAGAGGCCTTTGGACATGTGGGTATGCGTATTGAGAAGAAGTCTGATGTTGAAGGCGCTCTCAAAGAAGCTATTCGTTTAAAAGATCGTACCGTGTTTATGGATTTCCAGACAGACCCAGAAGAAAACGTTTGGCCGATGGTTCAAGCGGGCAGGGGTATTACTGAAATGCTTTTGGGCAGCGAGGATCTCTAATGCGACACATTATTTCTGTATTGATAGAGAACGAGCCAGGGGCACTATCTCGCGTGGTTGGTTTATTTTCTGCTCGTGGTTATAACATTGAAGCCTTGAGCGTTGCACCAACCGAAGATCCATCCTTGTCGCGTATGACTATTGTTACTCTTGGCTCTGAGGATGTGATTGAGCAAATCACTAAACACTTAAATCGCTTAGTTGAGGTGGTGAAGGTGTTTGATTTGACTGAAGGTCCTCATATCGAGCGTGAGCTCATGATGATCAAAGTGCGCGCAGTAGGTAAAGAGCGTGAAGAATTGAAACGTACAACGGATATCTTCCGTGGTCGCATCATCGATGTGACTGATAAGAGTTACACCATTGAATTAACTGGTGATGGCGCCAAATTGGATGCCTTCATTGATTCGATTGATCGTGCATCGATTCTGGAAACTGTCCGTTCGGGTGGGTCTGGTATTGGGCGCGGTGAACGCATTCTGAAGGTTTAATTTTTCAACTAATTACCGCATTAACTACATTTTCAAAACAAGGAAAGAGCATGAAAGTTTTTTACGATAAAGACGCCGATTTGTCCCTCATTAAAGGTAAAAAAGTAACCATCATTGGTTACGGTTCACAGGGCCACGCACACGCATTGAATCTGAAAGATTCAGGCTGTAACGTGACTGTTGGTTTGCGTAAAGATGGCGCTTCTTGGAGCAAAGCTGCAAATGCTGGCTTGACAGTAAAAGAAGTTGGCGCAGCCGTGAAAGACGCTGACGTAGTGATGATGCTCTTGCCGGATGAGCAAATCGCTGATGTATACAGCAAAGAAGTTCATGGCAATATCAAGCAGGGCGCTGCATTGGCATTCGCTCACGGCTTTAATGTTCACTATGGTCAAGTCCAGCCACGCGCTGACTTAGACGTGATCATGATTGCTCCTAAAGCACCAGGCCACACTGTACGTGGTACTTATGCTCAAGGCGGCGGTGTTCCCCATTTGATCGCTGTGTACCAAGATAAATCTGGTTCAGCTCGTGATGTTGCTTTGTCATACGCAACAGCCAACGGTGGTGGTCGTGCCGGTATCATTGAAACCAACTTCCGCGAAGAGACTGAAACTGACTTGTTCGGTGAGCAGGCTGTTCTTTGTGGTGGCGCAGTAGAGTTGATCAAAGCTGGTTTTGAAACTTTGGTTGAAGCAGGTTACGCTCCCGAGATGGCTTACTTCGAGTGCTTGCATGAACTCAAGCTGATTGTTGACTTGATCTACGAAGGTGGTATCGCCAATATGAACTACTCTATCTCTAACAACGCTGAGTACGGTGAATATGTTACTGGCCCACGTATTGTGACTGAAGATACTAAGAACGCAATGCGCCAGTGCTTGAAAGATATTCAGACTGGTGAGTACGCTAAGAGCTTTATCTTGGAAAACAAAGCAGGTGCACCTACTTTGATTTCACGTCGTCGCTTGAATGCTGAGCATGACATCGAGGTGGTTGGTGCTAAGTTACGTGCCATGATGCCTTGGATTGCAAAGAACAAATTAGTTGATCAAACAAAGAACTAAGTTAAGAACTAAGTAAATAGCAGCTAGAAACTAATAGTAGTAACTAAAAAGGCTCAGAACAAAGATGATGTATCCGCACCCCATTATTGCGAAAGAAGGTTGGCCGTATTTGGCATTAGTGGGGGCTGTTACTTTTCTGCTCCACTATCTTGGTGGCATTGCATGGTCATGGCCTTTGTGGATCATCTTTATCTTTGTTCTGCAGTTCTTCCGAGATCCGCAGCGTATTGCTGCCATAGGGCGTGATCTGGTTTTATCTCCTGCCGATGGTCGTATTGTCGTAGTGGAAAAAACTAATGATCCTTATGCAGGTCGTGAAGCTTTGAAGATTAGTGTTTTTATGAACGTATTTAACGTTCACTCCAACCGTAGTGCAGTCAACGGTACAGTAAAAGAGATTCAGTATTTTCCTGGCAAGTTTGTCAATGCCGATTTAGATAAAGCCTCTACTGAGAATGAGCGTAATGCTGTTGTGATTGATGCCAATGGCCAAACCGTGACTCTGGTTCAGGTTGCAGGCCTGATTGCTCGCCGCATTCTTTGTTATATCCACGTTGGCGATAGACTAAAAGCGGGTGAGCGTTATGGCTTTATTCGTTTTGGCTCCCGTGTCGATGTATATTTACCTTTAACAGCTGAGCCTTTAGTCAGCGTTGGCGATAAAGTTTTTGCTACAAACACTGCATTAGCTCGCGTACCCGGCTTAGATTAATTAAGCCGTTTTAACTAGGAATATTCTTTGCCTACATTTCGCCGTCGTGGCCGTATTGATCGCAGTCGCTTACCGAACTCCCGTACTGATCGCACTCAGGGTGAGTGGGTAGAGGGCTTGGGCGATGGAATAGATTTTGAAGTGGAAGAGTTGCACGTAGACAAGCCACGTAAACGTAGCAAAGGCATTTACTTACTTCCCAATGCATTTACTACCGCAGCCTTATTCTGCGGTTTCTTTGCCATCGTCAATGCAATGAACCACCAGTTTGAGATGGCTGCTATTGCCATCTTTGCATCTTTAGTTTTGGATGGCATGGATGGTCGTGTTGCTCGTATGACCAATACCCAAAGTGCTTTCGGTGAACAGTACGACTCTTTGGCCGATATGGTGTCTTTTGGTGTGGCGCCAGCCTTGGTTGCTTACGAATGGGCCTTAAAAGACTTGGGTAAGTGGGGTTGGTTGGCTGCCTTTACTTACTGTGCAGGAGCAGCCTTGCGTCTAGCCCGCTTCAACGTCAATACTGGTGTGGTAGATAAGAAGTTTTTCCAGGGCTTACCTAGTCCAGCAGCTGGATCTTTAATGGCAGGCTTTATTTGGCTGGCTGATGACAACAAGATCCCAGTGCGTGATAGTGCTATCCCTTGGATCACTTTCTTTTTAGCTGTATATGCTGGCTTGACCATGGTATCTAATGCCCGCTTTTACAGTGGCAAGGCTTTAGATGTTCGCTACAGAGTGCCTTTTGGAGTCATGGTTCTGATGATTCTGACCTTTGTGCTGATTTCTTCTAATCCGCCTTTGACCCTGTTCGGCCTCTTTGTGGTGTATTCCATCTCGGGATATGTCATTTGGGCTTGGGAGCATCTGAGTGGCCGTCGTTTTAGCTAATTTGGAATATTTAGGTTATATTTAAACCATGTTGATGAATTTCCCCCTCTCTAAATTGCTTCTACTCGCACTAAGCCTACAGCTTGGGGCAGGTAAGGCCTGAGTTAATGAGATTAAAGTAATTCATTAACCACGACATACCAGCCCCAGCAAATTGCTGGGGTTTTTGTTTTTAGGCTTAGTAATCAATAATTAGTCACCATGAATCAGCAGTAAGCATAATTAAGCAATATTGAACTGGAGAGTAGTGATGAGCGACAAAGTAATCATTTTTGATACCACCTTACGTGATGGTGAGCAATCACCTGGCGCTTCTATGACCAAGGACGAGAAGGTTCGTATTGCACGCCAATTAGAGCGTCTCAAGGTTGATGTGATCGAAGCTGGATTTGCGGCGAGCTCCGAAGGTGACTTCCAGGCAATCTCTGCAGTAGCAGCAGCTGTAAAAGATTCTATTGTCTGCTCACTTGCACGCGCTAACGATAAAGATATTACTCGAGCTGCTGATGCGTTGAAGGCCGCTAATGCAAAACGGATTCATGCATTTTTGGCAACTAGTCCATTACATATGGCCGTGAAATTGCGCATGTCTCCAGAAGAGGTGTTGGAGCAAGCAAAACGCTCCATTCGTTTTGCAAGAAACTTGGCTGAGGATGTGGAGTTCTCAGCAGAAGATGGCTATCGCTCAGAAATGGATTTTCTGTGCAGAGTAGTTGAAGGAGTTATCAATGAGGGTGCTACCACCATCAACATTCCCGACACCGTAGGCTACGCTACTCCTGAGTTATATGGTGAGTTCATCAAGACCTTGCGTACCCGAGTTCCTAACTCTGATAAAGCTGTGTGGTCTGTGCATTGCCATAATGACTTGGGTATGGCTGTCGCCAACTCTTTAGCTGGTGTCAAAATTGGTGGTGCGCGTCAAATTGAGTGCACTGTTAACGGCTTGGGTGAACGTGCTGGTAATACAGCATTAGAAGAAATTGTCATGGCCTTGCGCACGCGCAAAGATTATTTTGATATGGTGTGCGGTATTGATGCGACTCAAATTGTTCCTGCATCAAAGTTGGTCTCGCAAATTACTGGTTTCGTTGTTCAGCCTAACAAGGCAGTTGTAGGCGCCAACGCGTTTGCGCACACTTCAGGAATTCATCAAGACGGCATCTTAAAGAATCGAGATACCTACGAGATCATGCGCGCGGAAGATGTGGGCTGGTCTGCCAATAAGATTGTGCTCGGCAAGTTATCTGGTCGCAATGCTTTCAAACAGCGCTTACAAGAGTTAGGCATTGCGATTGAAGCTGAAGCGGATTTGAATGAAGCTTTTGTCCGCTTCAAGACGCTAGCCGATCAAAAATCAGAAATCTTTGATGAAGATATTATTGCCATCATGTCGGATTCTGCTGCAGCTGAAGAAGGTGAATTTTATAAATTCATTTCTATAAGTCAGCATTCTGAAACGGGTGAGCGTCCGAAGTCTAAAGTGACTTTTCGGGTTGGCGACAAAGAAGCGAGCTCTGAGGCTGAAGGTAATGGACCAGTGGACGCGAGCTTGAACGCTATAGAGCAGATCGTAAAGAGCGGGGTAGAGCAATTACTCTACTCTGTAAATGCAATCACCTCAGGTACGCAATCTCAGGGTGAGGTTACTGTCAGACTTGCAAAGGGTGGGCGCATTGTAAATGGAGTCGGCACTGATCCAGACATCATTGCAGCTTCAGCGAAAGCCTATTTGTCAGCCTTAAATAAATTGCATGATCCTAGCCAAGCTAAGCTCAATGCGCAGATGACGCCTTAAAAGTTTTCGGTGTCATCTATAGACCCTATCCTGATACCTTACTTATTTAGATCTGTATTTTTGTAATATTTGGTGCCCTTGCCAGTGATTTCTGCGGCAAGGCCCGAGTCTGTCAGTTGATACATTAATACGCCGGGTGCTACGGTAGTGGCATCTTGGTATGCGCTACCATTAGCCTCATACTTAGCGGCAGCAGTAACTTGGCCGCCAAATGTCCAACCGGAATTAACAAAGTCATTCATAGCGGCTTGGGTTTGAAATGCGAAAATATTTTGGAAGGATTTAATTCCAATACCAAGTCCAGCTTGTACTTCAGCCATGTTCATGTAAACAGGTTTGGCACGATCCTTTGCAATGACAACACCGCTGCCAGTACCGCCCCCCGCAATCAGAATCTTCATGCCAAAGTTGCTAAAGGTGGCGTAACCGACAGATTTCTCAATCACCTCTTTTGCTTTGGGTTGAGCTTGGTAGAGTGCTTTCAGAGTATCTTCGCTCTTTTTGAGAATGTCCTGGCGTTGCTGGGCAATTGTTTTCTCGGCGGCAAATGGATTTGAAAATTGCGCAAAACTGAGTGCAGGGGATAAGGCTAATAGACTATAGGCTAATGCTTGGATGAATTTAGTTCGCATTGATTTTTTCCTCTGCTGTATTTCCGCAATTGATGAATTCCATCTTTATACTCCAACAAGCCCTCTTGTCCAATAACAAACCAATATGACTCTCTTAACTCGCTGCATCTTTACTCTCTTCATACTGTCATTAATAGGTTGCAGCAGCTTGCAGCGCAAAGCGGCAGTGCCCTCGCAGCAGATGGGCCAAGCACAAATTGCGGGCCTGACTGGTGTACGTTATATGGTCGCCAGTCAATCTAGCGTGGATCAGATGGCGGTGGATATTCAGGCGGGATTTAAGCTTAGGGATGAAAAAACCTTAAGCGTACCTGCGAATTATTTATCCCTCTCTGGTGGCGGTGATGATGGTGCATATGGTGCTGGATTATTAATAGGGTGGGCTGAGCGCGGCGATCGCCCGCAATTTAACTTAGTCACTGGCATCAGTACCGGCGCATTAATTGCTCCCTTTGCCTATATGGGAAAAGAATACGATCCCGTTTTACGTGATGTTTATACAAAGTATGGCCCCCAAGATATCTTCATTGAGCGTGGATTGATTTCTGGCATTTTGAGTGATGGCCTATCAGATACGACGCCCTTGTTTCAATTAATTTCAAAATACATTGATCAGGATTTTCTGAAGAAGGTGGCAAATGAGTACACCACCAAAAACCGCTGGCTTTTGATTGGGACAACCAATTTGGATGCAGGCGTGCCTGTAGTCTGGAACATGGGCAAGATTGCCAGTATCGGCACTCCAGAAGCCCTAGAGCTTTTTAGGAAAGTCATGCTGGCATCCGCATCGATACCGGGTGCATTTTCACCAGTCATGTTCGATTTTGAGGTTTCTGGCCAAAGTTTTCAGGAGATGCATGTCGACGGCGGTGCTATTACTCAAGTATTCCTCTATCCAAGCGCCTTATCTCAGCGCGCTCAAGATTTGAAACTCAAGCTACAGAAACAGCGTAACGCCTACATTATTCGCAATGCCCGCTTGGATCCTGAGTGGCGCGAGACAGAGCGGGGCACCCTGAGCATCATTCAGAGAGCAATTTCTAGCATGATTCAGACTCAAGGCATTGGGGATCTGTACCGCATTTATCACACTACTCAGCTTGATGGAGTCAGTTTCAACTTGGCCTTTATCGGGCCGGACTTCAAGTTCCCTCATAAGACTGAGTTTGACACTGCCTATATGCAAGCCCTGTTTGATTATGGCTACAAGCAGGGGCTGGGCGGCAAGGAGTGGCAAAAGTACCCGCCAGGCTATAAGCGGGGGTTTGATGGAGAGTTGCCTAAAAAATAGGCATTTTAAGGTGTTTCTAACATCATTCCCATATAAATCAAGGGCTTGCCAAAATATTCACCGCTTAACCCTGAATTGAGTGCCTGGCCTTAGAGCCAGGAATTTAAGGTGGATCTGCTACAATTCGAGGGCTTTGATTTTAAAGCTTTTTTTGTTTTATTTGATTAATAAATGCACGACACAAGTTGGGTGAAAGCTCAAGTGTTCGCAAGTAAGGAGTATGAAAATGGCAGTTGCTGATATTAAAACGGCGGAAATCGTCAAAGACAACGCGCGCAGCGCAAACGATACGGGTAGCCCTGAAGTTCAAGTTTCATTGCTAACAGCCCGCATCAATGAATTAACCCCCCATTTCAAAGCTAACGCTAAAGATCATCACAGCCGTCGTGGTTTGTTGAAGATGGTTTCACGCCGTCGCCGCCTTTTGGATTATCTCAAAGGCAAGGATTTGGGTCGTTATCGCGCGTTGATCGAGAAATTAGGTCTCCGTAAGTAATTCTTATCGGTATTGCAATGCCATCTATCTTAGGGTTGTTTCGTCACAGAATCAGTCTTAAGCAGATGGCATGTTTTTTGGGCGCTTCAAGATTATTTGTGTAGGGGATCGTGTCATTCCAATGAGTTTCTGGGTTGTGAAATCCAGTGTCTCCCTGGAATGGCATCCCTTGTGATCTTCAAACGCTCCAGTGTTGTCGCGACACTGCTTTATCCCGCGACAAGCGTGAAATCCATGTGGCTTTTACGTGAACAATTTGGAGAAGATCAGAATGACGATGTTTAAAAAAGCAGTAAAGACGTTTCAATGGGGCAATCATCAGGTAATCATGGAAACAGGCGAGATTGCTCGTCAATCTGGTGGTGCTGTCATCGTTAATGTGGATGACACAGTAGTAATGGGCACAGTAGTTGCCTCTAAATCCGCTAAGCCAGGCCAATCATTTTTCCCATTGACTGTTGATTACTTAGAGAAAACTTACGCCGCAGGAAAAATTCCTGGTGGCTTCTTCCGTCGTGAAGGCCGTCCATCCGAAGGTGAGACATTGATCTCCCGTTTGATCGATCGTCCATTGCGTCCATTGTTTCCAGAAGGCTTCTTGAATGAAGTTCAGGTTGTGGTGCATGTCTTGTCTATCAACCCAGACGTTCCTGCTGATATTCCTGCATTGATCGCTGCATCTGCAGCCTTAGCTGTTTCAGGTATTCCATTTGCCGGTCCAGTTGGCGCTGCTCGTGTTGGTTACGCTAATGGCCAATACCTCTTGAACCCAACTCGTTCAGAGCAAGCTACTAGCGAAATGGATTTAATTGTTGCTGGTACACAAGCTGCCGTGTTGATGGTTGAGTCTGAAGCTAATCAGCTGTCCGAAGAAATCATGTTGGGTGCGGTTGTATATGGCCATGACCAAATGCAAACTGCGATCAACGCAATTAATGATCTAGTGCGCGAAGCTGGCAAGCCAGAGTGGGATTGGACTGCTGCCCCTAAAGACGAGCCATTCATTGCTAAGGTGACTGCATTGGCTGAAGCGCCATTGCGTGAGGCCTATCAGATTCGTCAAAAAGGCGCTCGTTCAGACAAGCTCAAAGAAATCTCCAAAACAGTTCTAGCTAAGCTAGCTGAAGATGGTGATGTTGATGCGGTTGCTGTTAGCGACATCATGTTTGAAATCGAAGCGAAGATTGTTCGTAGCCAGATTTTGAATGGTGAGCCACGTATTGATGGTCGTGACACACGTACCGTTCGTCCAATCGAAATTCGTAATGGTGTATTGCCACGCACGCACGGCTCAGCATTGTTTACCCGTGGTGAGACGCAGGCTCTTGTAGTGGCTACTTTAGGTACTGCACGTGATGAGCAGATCATTGATGCGCTCGAAGGTGAGTACCGTGATCGCTTCATGTTCCACTACAACATGCCTCCGTTCGCTACTGGCGAAACAGGTCGTGTAGGTAGCCCTAAGCGTCGTGAAATTGGTCACGGTCGTTTAGCTAAACGTGCATTGATTCCAGTGTTGCCAAGTGCAGAAGATTTTGCATACAGCATTCGTGTGGTTTCAGAAATCACTGAGTCCAATGGCTCCTCATCCATGGCTTCCGTTTGCGGTGGTTGTTTGGCAATGATGGACGCTGGTGTTCCAGTTAAAGCGCACGTTGCTGGTGTTGCAATGGGCTTGATTTTGGATGGCAACCGTTTTGCCGTGTTGACAGACATCTTGGGTGATGAAGATCACTTGGGCGATATGGACTTTAAAGTTGCAGGTACTGCTAACGGCATTACTGCTTTGCAAATGGACATTAAAGTTCAAGGCATCACTAAAGAAATCATGCAAGTTGCATTAGCTCAAGCTAAAGAAGGTCGTTTGCATATTTTGAGCAAGATGCAAGAAGCGATGGGTTCAGTTCGTACTGAATTGTCTGCACATGCTCCGCGTATGGTTTCTTTCAAGATTCATCCAGACAAGATTCGTGAAGTAATCGGCAAGGGCGGCGCAACTATTCAAGCTTTGACTAAAGAAACTGGTTGCAGCATCGACATTAAAGACGATGGCACTGTAACGATTGCCTCTACCTCTGCTGAAGGCATGGCCGAAGCAAAAGCACGCATCGAAGGCATTACTGCTGAAGCTGAAGTAGGCAAGATCTACGAAGGTCCAGTAGTGAAGTTACTTGAGTTCGGCGCTTTGGTAAATATTCTTCCAGGTAAAGACGGTCTTTTGCACATCTCAGAAATTTCTAATGAGCGTGTAAAAGAAGTGAAAGACTATTTAGCAGAAGGCCAAGTGGTTCGTGTGAAGTTGTTGGCTGCTGATGAGCGTGGTCGTTTACGTTTATCTCTCAAGGCTGCGATGGCTGACGAGGGTGGCACGATTGCTCCTTTGGCAGGTGCTGAAGCTACTGCTGAAGCTGCTCCCGCATCTGACGAAAACGCTTAACTAGTTTATTTAGCAAGCGGAATTCATATGCGCGTAATAGAAATCAAAGAATTTGGCGCACCAGAAATGCTGGTGTCTGCCACTCGTCCTGATCCAGTTCTTCCTAGTGCTGGATCTGGCGAGATTTTGATTCGTGTTTTGGCTGCTGGAATTAATCGTCCAGACGTTTTGCAACGTAAAGGCCATTACCCGGTTCCAGCGGGCGCATCTGATATTCCTGGCCTCGAAGTGGCTGGCGAGATTGTTGGCGGTGACATAGCTCACGTCGATAATCTGTTTGGACTAAAGCTTGGCGATAAGGTATGCGCGCTAGTGCAGGGTGGTGGTTATGCAGATTTGTGCATTGCTCCCATAGCGCAATGCTTGCCTTATCCAAAAGGATTTACCGATCAAGAGGCTGCCGCATTACCAGAAACGTTTTACACCGTGTGGAGCAATGTCTTCATGCGTGGCCAACTATCTGAAGGCGAAACTTTATTAGTTCAAGGTGGCTCGAGCGGTATCGGTGTAACCGCGATTTTGATTGCGAAAGCCTTAGGTCATAAAGTATTTGTGACAGCCGGTACTGATGAAAAGTGCGCTGCTTGTGTAGCTTTAGGTGCTGACTTGGCGATCAACTACAAGACTCAAGACTTTGTTGAGGAAGTAAAGAAGGCAACTGACGGCAAGGGTGTCAATGTCATCTTGGATATGGTTACTGGCGCTTACGTACAAAAAGAAATCGATTGCCTAGCTGATGATGGTCGTATTGTGATCATTGCAATTCAGGGTGGATCAAAAGCTGAAGTGAGTACGAATCAAATTTTGCGTCGTCGCTTGACCATTACTGGTTCCACATTACGTCCACGTCCAGTGTCATTTAAGAAGCAGATTACCCAGCAGTTGCATGCCCATATCTGGCCTTTGCTAGATGCGGGTAAGTTAAAGCCAGTGATTTATAAAACATTTACCTTGGACCAAGCAGCTGATGCCCATCGTTTGATGGAGTCTTCTGAGCACGTTGGCAAGATTGTGTTGACCGTTTAAGTGTTGAGCTAGATTTATGCGTCCCATCACTGTTATCGGCAACTGGAAAATGAATGGCAGTTTTGCAAGTAATGCAGACTGGATCAAGACCGTTTGCCGTGGGATGGAGCAGGGGATGCCTGCGGGTCGTAAGTATGTGGTGTGCGCCCCAGCGCCTTATTTGTCGCAGTGTGGTGATTTAATTCGTGATTGCTCTTTAGCTTTTTTAAGCTTAGGTGCTCAAGATGCCTCAGCTTATTCGGCGGGAGCTTATACCGGTGATGTTGCAGCCGCTATGCTCAAGGAATTAAATTGTGCCTACGTCATCGTGGGGCATTCGGAGCGCCGCCAGCATCATCAGGAGGCTGATGAGCAGGTAGCGGAAAAAGCGTTGCAGGTATTAGATAACGGCATGATTCCCGTAATCTGTGTTGGTGAGTCTGCGGATGAGCGCAACTCTGGACGTGAAGTTGAGGTTGTAAGGGGTCAAATTTCAAAGCAAGTTGCGATTTTGCAAGACCGTTTGGCGGATTGTCTGATTGCCTATGAGCCTGTTTGGGCTATTGGTACAGGTAAAGTAGCCAGCGCTCAAATTGCCCAGGATATGCACAGGGCGATTCGATTGCAGTTGGCAGAGTTTGATGAGGATGTAGCTTCCCATGTGGGAATTTTGTATGGCGGCAGTGTCAAGCCTGATAATGCCGTTGAACTATTTGCAATGCCGGATATTGATGGTGGATTGATTGGGGGTGCTTCATTGAACCCTCAGGAATTCTTAGCCATCTGTCAGGCCTAGATTTTTTATTTGGAGATAAGCCATGGAATGGTTTAAGACTTTATTGATCGTTTTACAGGTTATTTCAGCTTTGGCTGTAATCTTGCTCGTATTGCTTCAGCAGGGCAAAGGCGCCGACATGGGAGCTGCTTTTGGTTCTGGATCCTCAGGCAGTCTTTTTGGCGCCAGTGGCTCAGCCAACTTCCTTTCCCACACAACTGCTATCTTTGCGGCAATCTTTTTTGTTTGCACTTTAGGCATTACTTGGATCGGAAATAAAAAGGAAGTCAGCCCTGGAATTTTGTCTGGCACCGTGGCTCCAGTTGCAGTCCCTGCTGCCGCACCTGTAGCCCCAGTTCAAGACCCGACCAAGCCAGCAGTTCCAAAGTAAAAAATAGGGTTTTAAGCAGTTTTTAACGCTATTTTTGAGGCAAATAAGTGGTGCAATGCAGTAGAATTGACAAGTTTTGCAAGATGCCGACGTGGTGAAATTGGTAGACACGCTATCTTGAGGGGGTAGTGGCTTAGGCTGTGCGAGTTCGAGTCTCGCCGTCGGCACCAAATTTGTAAAAAATTGTAGGGGGCTTGTGCCCTAAATCAAGGTTTTTTGTAGTGGAGTAATTGATAATTTGTAGCTTCTTAGGATTTACCGGACGAACGACTCAGGGCCATTTTGAATCTCGCTAATTACTTTCCCGTTCTGCTTTTTATCCTTGTAGGTATTGGGGTTGGTTTAGTCCCCATGTTCCTCGGAAAAATTTTGGCTCCTTCGAAGCCAGATGCCGAAAAACTGTCTCCTTATGAGTGCGGTTTTGAGGCATTCGAAGATGCTCGTATGAAGTTCGACGTACGCTACTACCTCATCGCAATCCTATTTATCTTATTTGACTTAGAAACAGCATTCCTGTTTCCTTGGGGTGTGGCTCTGCGTGATATTGGTTGGTTTGGTTATGCCTCTATGGTGATTTTCCTATTGGAATTTATCGTGGGCTTTGTATATATCTGGAAAAAGGGCGCTCTCGACTGGGAGTGATCGATATGGCATTAGAAGGCGTTCTCAAAGAAGGATTTGTTACCACTACTGCGGACCAGTTAATTAATTGGACTCGTAATGGTTCTTTATGGCCAATGACATTCGGTCTGGCCTGCTGCGCTGTGGAAATGATGCACGCAGGCGCTTCCCGTTACGACTTGGATCGCTTTGGTGTGGTGTTTCGCCCATCGCCTCGTCAATCCGATTTAATGATTGTGGCCGGTACTTTATGTAACAAGATGGCTCCGGCCCTTCGCAAGGTCTACGATCAAATGCCTGAGCCACGCTGGGTGATCTCCATGGGCTCTTGTGCCAATGGTGGTGGTTATTACCATAACTCGTATTCAGTTGTGCGCGGCTGTGACCGCATCGTGCCAGTCGATATTTATGTTCCTGGTTGCCCTCCAACTGCAGAGGCTTTGATCTACGGAATTATTCAGTTGCAATCCAAGATCGCTCGCACCAGCACGATTGCGCGGAAGGCTTAAATCATGTCAGACCGTTTAATTCAGCTCGTTGCTAATTTAGAAAAAGTTTTAGGTAAGCGTGCTCAATCTATTGAAGTTACCTTAGGTGAAGTGACTGTTGTTGTTCATGCAGATACTTATTTTGAATCCGCCATGCTCTTGCGTAATGAGCCTTCATTGGCTTTTGAACAGTTAATAGATTCATGCGGAGTAGATTACCAGGACTACCGAGACGGGCAGTGGGGTGGTCAGCGTTTTGGTGTAGTGACCCATCTTTTATCCATAGCTCATAACTGGCGTCTGCGTGTACGTGTATTCGCTCCAGAAGATGCCTACCCAGTAGTTGCATCGCTAACACCAGTATGGGCATCGGCTAATTGGTTTGAGCGTGAAGCATTTGACCTCTACGGTATTTTGTTTGATGGTCATGAAGACCTACGTCGTATCTTGACTGACTATGGTTTTATTGGTCATCCATTCAGAAAAGATTTCCCAATCTCTGGCAACGTAGAAATGCGTTATGACCCAGAGTTAAAGCGGGTGGTGTATCAGCCTGTCACGATCGAAGCGCGTGAAATCACGCCACGTATCGTGCGCGAAGAGCAGTACGGAGGCCCGGTTTAATTCATGGCGCAAATTAAGAACTACACCCTCAACTTTGGTCCTCAGCATCCTGCAGCACACGGCGTACTTCGCCTGGTGTTGGAGCTCGATGGAGAGGTGATCCAGCGTGCTGATCCGCATATTGGTTTATTGCATCGCGCCACAGAAAAATTAGCAGAGACACGAACTTGGATTCAAAACGTTCCTTACATGGATCGTTTGGACTATGTATCCATGATGGCAAACGAGCATGCATACGTGATGGCGATTGAGAAGTTGCTTCAAGTAGATGTACCTTTGCGTGCACAGTACATCCGAGTGATGTATGACGAGTTAACCCGTTTGCTAAATCACCTTTTGTGGATTGGTTGCCATGGCTTGGACGTTGGCGCTATGGCCGTGTTCTTGTATGCCTTCCGCGATCGTGAAGATATTTTCGACATGTACGAGGCTGTATCCGGCGCGCGTATGCATGCTGCCTACTACCGTCCGGGTGGCGTTTATCGCGACCTACCAACACAGATGGCGCAGTTCTCAAAGTCTAAGATTCGTAGCGCCTCCGCCATTAAGCGTTTGAATGAGAATCGTAGCGGTACATTGCTTGATTTCATTGAGCAGTTCTCCAATGGTTTTGATGCCAACGTCGATGAGTATTGCAACCTCTTAACGGATAACCGTATTTGGAAACAACGCTTGGTTGGTATTGGTGTTGTGACTCCTGAGCGCGCTTTGCAACTTGGCTTTACTGGCCCAATGCTCCGTGGTTCCGGGATTGAGTGGGACTTGCGTAAAAAGCAGCCTTATGAAACTTACGACAAACTGGACTTTGATATTCCTGTTGGCGTGAATGGCGACTCTTATGATCGTTATTTAGTTCGCATGGAAGAGATGCGTCAATCCAATCGCATCATTAAACAGTGCGTTGCTTGGCTCAAGGTAAACGATGGTCCTGTTATGAGTGATAACCATAAGGTATCTCCGCCAAAGCGTGTGGATATGAAAACCAATATGGAAGAGTTGATTCATCATTTCAAACTCTTTACTGAGGGTATGCATGTTCCTGATGGCGAGGCTTACTCTGCTGTTGAGCATCCAAAAGGTGAGTTTGGAATTTACTTAATTTCTGATGGCGCTAATAAGCCCTACCGCATGAAGATTCGTGCACCAGGCTTTGTACATCTTTCTGCAATGGATGAGATGTCACGTGGCCATATGTTGGCTGATGCTGTCACTATTATTGGAACCCAAGATATCGTGTTCGGGGAGATTGACCGCTAATACAGCGCGCCAAGGATGAATTTATGACAACAACCCTTCAACTATCTGACAAAACGCTCGCAGACATTGCGCGCAATGTTGCGAAATACCCTCCAGAGCAAAAACAATCTGCTGTTATGGCCGCTTTGATTGCCGCCCAAACTGAATTGGGTTGGGTTTCTCCTGAGGTGATTGAAACTGTTGCCCAAATTTTAGAAATGCCAACCATTGCAGTAGATGAGGTGGCTACTTTTTACAATATGTATGACACCAAGAAAATTGGTAAGTACAAGTTGGTGATCTGTACAAATTTACCTTGCCAGCTAATGCATGGTGAGACTGCAGCAAGCCATTTAAAAGAAACGCTCGGTATTGGCTACAACGAGACAACGTCTTGCGGCACATTCACCTTAAAAGAGGGTGAGTGCATGGGCGCTTGCGGTGATTCTCCAGTTCTGTTGGTGAATAACAAACGCATGTGTAGCCACATGAGTAATGAAAAGATTGATGCCTTATTAAGTGAACTCCGTGCAGAAGGAAAAGCAGCATGACCAGCTTGCACGATAGACACATTAAGCCTTTGATCCTGGCGGGATTAAATGGCGAGAACTGGCGTTTAAAAGATTACGAAAGTCGTGGCGGATATCAACAACTGCGTCGCATCATTAATGACAAGATTGCACCAGATGCCATCATTGCTGAATTAAAAGCATCATCATTACGTGGTCGTGGAGGCGCAGGCTTCCCAACTGGATTGAAGTGGAGCTTTATGCCCCGCCAGTTCCCTGGTCAAAAATATTTAGTTTGTAATAGCGATGAAGGTGAGCCGGGTACATTTAAAGACCGCGACATCATGCGCTATAACCCGCACGCCTTGATTGAGGGCATGATTATTGGTGCCTACACTATGGGCATCTCTGTGGGCTACAACTATATCCACGGTGAAATTTGGGAAGTCTATGCTCGTTTCGAAGAAGCTCTTGAAGAAGCCCGCGCTGCTGGATATCTTGGCGACAAGATTATGGGAAGTGATTTTAACTTTCAGCTGCATGCTTCTCCGGGTTGGGGTGCCTATATCTGCGGTGAAGAAACTGCACTCTTAGAGTCACTTGAGGGTAAGAAGGGTCAACCACGCTTTAAGCCACCATTCCCTGCCAGTTTTGGTTTGTATGGCAAGCCAACTACGATCAACAATACTGAAACGTTTGCTGCTGTGCCATTCATCATGGCAATTGGTGGTCCAGCGTATTTAGAGTTGGGCAAGCCAAATAACGGCGGTACAAAGATTTTCTCCATATCTGGCGATGTCACCTATCCAGGTAACTATGAGATTCCGTTGGGTACCCCATTTGCTGAATTACTCAAGCTTGCTGGGGGCATGCGTGATGGCATTCCTTTGAAGGCTGTCATTCCCGGTGGTTCATCGGCCCCAGTCATTCCGGGCGCAGAGATGATGACGCTCACCATGGATTACGACAGCATTGCAAAAGCAGGTTCCATGTTGGGATCTGGTGCAGTGATCGTGATGAATGAAACACGCTGCATGGTTCGCGCCTTAGAGCGCCTGTCTTATTTCTATCATGAAGAATCCTGTGGTCAGTGCACCCCATGTCGTGAAGGTACTGGTTGGTTATGGCGGATTGTTCACCGTATTGAACACGGTGAAGGTCGCCCAGAAGATTTAGATTTATTAAATGATGTAGCAGCTAATATTCAAGGTCGTACGATTTGTGCCTTGGGTGATGCAGCTGCCATGCCGGTTCGCGGTATGTTGAAGCATTACATGGATGAATTTGTGTATCACGTAGAACATAAGCGCTGCTTAGATTCTGTTAAACCTTTATAAGACATTGAGCACGGGGCATCTTAAAGTGAGCATGGTTGAAATCGAATTAGATGGTAAGTTGGTAGAGGTTCCGCAAGGTTCGATGGTGATGCACGCCGCGAATAAGCTTGATACATATATTCCGCACTTCTGTTATCACAAGAAACTATCTATTGCTGCTAACTGCCGTATGTGCCTGGTAGAAGTAGAGAAAGCACCGAAACCTTTACCAGCTTGCGCAACACCAGTGACACAAGGCATGAAGGTATTTACGCATTCCGCAAAGGCAGTTGAAGCGCAGCGCTCAGTGATGGAATTCTTGCTGATCAACCATCCTTTGGATTGCCCAATTTGCGATCAAGGTGGTGAGTGTCAGTTACAAGATTTGGCGGTTGGTTACGGTAAATCAAATTCCCGCTACGAAGAAGAGAAGCGTGTTGTATTTCATAAGAATGTAGGGCCACTTATCTCTATGCAGGAGATGACCCGCTGTATTCACTGTACCCGCTGCGTACGCTTTGGCCAAGAAGTGGCTGGCGTCATGGAATTAGGCATGGTCAATCGTGGTGAGCATTCTGAAATCACTACTTTTGCCGGTCAAACTATTGATTCAGAGTTATCTGGAAATATGATTGATATTTGCCCAGTTGGTGCTTTAACAAGCAAGCCATTCCGCTATGCAGCGCGCACTTGGGAATTAGGTCGTAAGCGTTCAGTAAGTCCGCATGATAGTTTGGGTGCGAACACTACCATTCAAACAAAATCTAACAAAGTCATGCGTATCGTTGCTTTAGAAAATGATGCAATTAACGAATGCTGGATTAGCGATCGTGATCGCTTCGCTTACGAGGGTTTAAACAGTGCAGACCGTATAACAACACCCATGGTGAAGCAGGGCGGGCAGTGGCTTGAGACTGATTGGCAATCCGCAATGGATTACGTAGCTCACTCACTCAAAACCATTTCTGCTGAGAGTGGCCCTGAAGCAGTTGCTGCTTTAGCGCATCCAATCTCTAGTACTGAAGAGTTGTATCTTCTCCAGAAGATGATTCGTGGTTTAGGCTCCAATCAAGTCGAGACTCGCTTACGTCAAACTGATGTCAAGGGTGCCGCTTCTGCCCCATGGCTGGGTATGCCGATTAGCAAATTAAGTGAGTTAGACCGTGTTTTAGTGATTGGTAGCTTCTTGCGTAAGGAGCTGCCATTAATTGCTGCACGTTTACGCACAGCAGCCAAACGTGGCTTGCAAGTGTCACGCATTGATGCGGGTGGCGATGATTGGTTAATTCCTAATACCGGTATTGTTGCAACTCCAAGTGCATGGATTAATGTATTAAGTGAAGTTGCATTGGCAGTAGCCAAGGCTAAATCTGTTTCTACTCCAGCAGGCACGCCCAATTTAACAGTGTCTGCTACTGCGCAAAAGATTGTAGATAGCTTGTTGTCTGGCGCATCTACATCAGTATTACTAGGCTCTGCCGCAATCGCACATCCAAATGCAACGGATTTACATGTGCTCGCGCAATTTATAGCTGAGCAAACTGGCGCAACTTTAGGTTTCTTGCCAGTTGGCGGTAACGCTGTTGGTGCTAGCTTGGTTAACGCCAACGGCGCTGGCGTTGAATCTATCCTCTCCGGTGATCGCCGCGCTGTGATTTTGATGAATGTTGAGCCAGATGCTGACTTACCAAATCCTGCGCAAGCACGTGCTGCACTAGCTAAGGCCAATACGGTGATTGCTCTCAGTGCTTATAAGAGTGCTGATCTTTTAGAGGTTGCTGATGTCATTCTGCCGATCTCTACATTCACAGAAACAGTGTCTACTTTTGTTAATGCAGAGGCTCGCACGCAAACTATTCAGCCCGCTGTAAAACCTTTGGGCGACTCTCGCCCAGCATGGAAGGTTCTGCGTGTTCTTGGTAGCTTATTGAATTTAGATGGCTTCCTCTACAACATGCCTGAAGAAGTATTGGGTGAAGCACTGGGTGACAATTACTGCACCAAGCTTGGCAATCAATCTACGGCTACTGGTTTAAGCAATAGCAATACAGGTTCATCAACAGGTTTAGAGCGTTTATCTGATGTGGGAATTTATGCCGGCGATCAAATCGTACGTCGTGCACCTGCATTGCAGTTAACTCGCGATGCAAAGCGTAGTAATCAGGTTGGTTTGGGTCAAGGCCTCTTTAGCGACTTAGGCTTGAAAGAGGGCGATGCTGTCCGAGTGACTCAAGGTGCCCAATCTGTAGATCTACCAGTGACATTGGAAGCAAACTTAGCCCAGGGCGCCGTCAGAATCTCCGCAGGTACTATGGCTAGCGCTCAATTGGGATCGATGTTTGGTCCTGTAACTGTTTGTAAGGCATAAGGGACGAGATGGATAATTTCTTGAACCTCGTTACCACCCAAGGCGAGGCTATCTTTGGTTCACTATGGCCGCTAGTGTGGGCATTAGTGCGCATCGTCATCATCGTATTGCCGATGTTTGCTGCAGTTGCTTATATGACTCTGTGGGAGCGTAAGCTGATTGGTTGGATGCATATCCGTCTTGGACCAAACCGTGTTGGTCCCTTGGGATTATTGCAACCGATTGCCGATGCCTTGAAACTCTTGATGAAGGAGATCATTTCTCCTACGCAAGCAAGTAAGGTTCTGTATTTCATTGCCCCAGTGATGGTGATCATGCCGGCGTTTGCCGCCTGGGCTGTAATTCCCTTCCAAGCCAAAATGGTCTTGGCTGATGTCAATGCTGGATTGCTGTACGTAATGGCAATCTCATCCATTGGTGTTTATGGCGTCATCTTGGCGGGTTGGTCATCTAACTCTAAGTATCCATTCCTTGGCGCCATGCGCGCTTCAGCTCAAATGATTTCTTATGAAATCGCTATGGGTTTTGCATTGGTTACGGTATTGCTAACTTCAGGCTCTTTGAATCTGAGTGCGATTGTTGCTTCACAAGAGCAGGGCTACTTCGCCAACATGGGCTTAAACTTCCTTTCTTGGAACTGGTTGCCATTACTTCCCATGTTCGTGATTTATTTCATCTCTGGCGTTGCTGAAACTAATCGTCATCCATTTGACGTGGTTGAGGGTGAGTCTGAGATTGTTGCGGGTCACATGGTTGAGTACTCCGGTATGGCATTTGCGATGTTCTTTTTGGCTGAATACGCCAATATGATTTTGATCGCCGCTCTAGCATCCACTTTATTCTTGGGTGGCTGGTTGCCGATTGTAGATTTGCCAATCTTGCGTGATATCCCTGGTTTCTTCTGGCTGTTTGCAAAAACCTTCTTCCTCTTATCTTGCGTAATCTGGTTACGCGCTACATTGCCGCGCTATCGCTACGACCAAATTATGCGTTTGGGTTGGAAGATATTTATTCCCATCTCCGTATTCTGGGTCGTTGTCGTTGGCGCATGGGTTGTATCTCCATTGAACATTTGGAAATAAGTTGATCAATCATGTTTAAGAAAATTTCCCAATTTCTCGATAGCTTGATGTTGAAAGATATTTTGGTCGGTATGTCGATTACCGGGCGCTATCTTTTCAAACCAAAGATTACGATTCAATACCCCGAAGAGAAGACGCCTCAGTCTGTTCGTTTCCGCGGTTTACACGCTTTGCGCCGTTATGAGAATGGTGAAGAGCGTTGTATTGGTTGCAAACTATGTGAAGCAGTCTGTCCAGCTTACGCAATCACGATCGAAACTGCTGAGCGCGATGATGGTACGCGTCGTACCAGCCGTTACGACATCGATTTGACCAAGTGTATTTTCTGCGGTTTTTGTGAAGAGGCCTGTCCAGTTGACGCTATTGTTGAAACGAATATCTTTGAGTATTTCGGCGAGAAACGTGGTGACTTGTATTTCACCAAAGACATGCTCTTGGCAGTAGGTGATAAGTACGAAAAAGATATTGCCGCTAACCGCGCAGCTGATGCGCCTTATCGTTAATCGAATCAAGCACAAGAACATATGACATTCGATACTTCTACATTATTTGCAGCATTCTTTTATGCTTTCGCTGGTCTTTTAGTGCTCTCAGCATTGCGCGTGATTACTGCGCGTAATCCAGTGCATGCCGCACTCTTTTTGGTGCTTGCCTTTTTCTGTGCTTCTGGCCTGTGGATGCTTCTAAAAGCAGAGTTCCTCAGCTTAGCCCTAATTCTGGTTTATGTTGGCGCTGTGATGGTGCTCTTCCTGTTCGTAGTCATGATGCTGGACTTAGATATTGAGCATTTGCGTCGTGATTTCAAGAAATTCCTTCCCGTAGCTTTTTTGATGGGTGCGGTCATCGTATTGGAGTTGTCTATCGTCTTAATTCGTAGTTTTATTGGTACTAGTAGTCCAGTACAGCCCATGCTTGAAGAAATGGCTACCAGCAATACACAAGCTTTAGGTATGTTGATCTTCGTTGACTATGTTTATGCCTTCGAGGTTGCTGGCGTCATCCTGTTAGTGGCCATTATTGCCGCTGTGGCATTGACCTTGCGTAATCGCAAGGATTCGAAGGCCCAAAATATTCATGAGCAAGTGAATGTGAACTCTGCTGATCGCATGCGTATCGTCAAGATGGATTCTGATATGGCTGCAAAGCAAGATTCCCGCGGGGAGAAGAAATGACTATTACCCTGGCTCACTATTTGGTGCTCGGCGCAATCTTGTTTGCGACTAGTGTGATTGGTATTTTCTTAAACCGCAAGAACATCATTGTGCTTTTAATGGCAATTGAATTGATGCTCCTCTCGGTGAACATGAACTTCATAGCCTTCTCTCATTATTTGGGTGATATGGCTGGTCAAGTATTCGTATTCTTTATTTTGACTGTGGCTGCTGCTGAGGCGGCAATCGGTTTGGCAATTTTGGTTGTTCTCTTCCGTAAGGTGGACACCATCAATGCTGAAGACCTTGACCACCTAAAAGGCTAGTCATGCAATTGACCTTAACTCTTCCTGTTCTCTGCGCAATTCCGCTGGCGCCATTATTTGGCTCAGTTATTGCCGGGTTTTTTGGTACTAAATTAGGCGGTAACCGTATCGGTAATGGTGCTTGCCAGTTCGTAACCATCTTAGGTGTGATGATTGCTTTCGTTCTGTCTTGCTTTGTACTTGTACAAGTCATGGATGGCTTCTATTTCAATGGCACTGTGTATCGCTGGATGCAATTGGGTGAGCTCAATTTGGATATTGGCTTCTTGATTGATCCCCTGACAGCCACCATGATGTGTGTAGTGACCTTTGTTTCCTTGATGGTTCACATCTACACCATTGGTTATATGAAAGGTGAGGAGGGTTATAACCGCTTCTTCTCTTACATCTCACTCTTTACCTTTGCCATGTTGATGCTGGTAATGAGTAATAACCTCTTGCAACTCTTTTTCGGTTGGGAAGCGGTGGGCGTGGTTTCTTATTTACTGATTGGCTTTTACTATGAGCGTCAATCGGCTGTATTTGCCAATATGAAGGCCTTCTTGGTCAACCGTGTTGGTGACTTTGGTTTCATTCTCGGTATTGGCTTACTACTAGCCAGCACTGGTTCCATGAACTACGATGTGATCTTTGCCCAGAACACGGCTTTGGCTGCACAAACATTGCCAGGAACTAGCTGGAATTTAGTCACCGTAGCTTGCATCTGCCTCTTCATTGGCGCGATGGGTAAATCAGCTCAATTCCCATTGCATGTTTGGTTGCCAGATTCCATGGAAGGCCCAACCCCAATTTCTGCATTGATTCACGCTGCAACCATGGTGACTGCCGGCATCTTCATGGTGTCACGCATGTCACCTCTATTTGAGTTATCTGATGCAGCCTTGAGCTTTATCTTGGTGATTGGTTCGATTACTGCACTTTTTATGGGATTCTTGGGTATCGTCCAGACCGACATTAAGCGGGTAGTAGCTTATTCCACTCTCTCTCAGTTGGGTTATATGACTGTCGCTTTGGGTGTTTCTGCTTATCCAATCGCCATCTTCCATCTGATGACGCATGCATTCTTCAAGGCACTTCTGTTCCTTGCTGCGGGTAGCGTAATACTAGGCATGCATCATGAGCAAGATATGCGCAAGATGGGTGGTCTCTGGAAATACATGCCAATCACTTGCCTGATGATGTTACTAGGTAACTTGGCATTGGTTGGCACGCCATTCTTCTCGGGCTTCTATTCAAAAGACTCCATTATTGAGGCAGTAGCAGCTAGCCATTTACCGGGATCTGGATTTGCTTACTTTGCAGTCATGGCCAGCGTCTTTGTTACCGCGCTATATTCATTCCGTCTGTACTTCTATGTATTCCATGGCAAAGCCCGTTGGGGTCATGAAGACGCTCATGCACACGATCACCATCATGATCACGCAGAGCAGGGCGATGATCATGCGCACCATGGTTTAGCTCCCGGTCAAAAACCACATGAGTCACCCTTTGTTGTGACCTTACCTTTGATCTTGTTGGCAATTCCCTCAGTCATTATCGGTTTCTACACAATTACACCTTTATTATTTGGTACCTATTTCGGCGATTCTATTTTTATTGATCTAGCTCACCATCCAGTCATGAAGGAGTTAGAGGATGAATTCCACGGCCCAATCGCCATGGCAATACATTCATTCACTTCACCAGTATTGCTACTAGTTGTTCTGGGTGTGTTGACTGCGGCGATCGGTTACCTCTGGGCTCCAAAGTTGCCCGGTGTAGTTGCTCAAGCTTTTGCGCCTATCAAGAAATTGATGGATAACAAATACTATCTCGACGATCTAAACCAAGCGGTATTCGCTAAAGGTTTGTTATGGATTGGCGGCATCTTGTGGCATCGCGGTGATCAACAGGCTATTGACGGCTTCTTGGTCAATGGTAGTGCGCATGCAGTAGGGCGCTTTTCCACAGTTATTCGCCATTTGCAATCTGGCTATCTCTATCACTATGCCTTCGCAATGATTGCGGGCTTAGCGGTATTGTTGGCTTGGGTTTTATATGCTTACCTGCCTTTTGTTCGCTAGGCCTTTGTTCCTTAAGTAGCCATCATGATTCTTTCTTACGCCATCTGGATCCCGATTTTCTTCGGCATCATTATTTTGTTCTACGGTTCAGAGAGGCCTACGGCGGGTATTCGCTGGTTAGCCCTTTTTGGCTCTGTATTGGGCTTCATTGCAACGCTGCCTTTAATTATTCATTTCGATATTGCCAACCCTGGCATGCAATTTGTCGAGAAGATGAGTTGGATTCCGCGTTACGACATTAACTACCACTTGGGTATCGATGGCATATCGGTCTGGTTTATTGTTTTGACAGCATTCATTAATATTTTTGTGGTGATTGCTGCATGGGAAGTGATTGATAAGAAGGTTTCGCAATATATGGCCTCTTTCTTAATCCTTTCTGGATTAATGATCGGCGTATTCGCAGCTCTAGATGCTCTGTTGTTCTATGTATTCTTCGAAGCAACTCTAATCCCGATGTACATCATCATCGGCGTATGGGGCGGCCATAACCGGATCTATGCGGCATTTAAGTTCTTCTTGTATACCTTGCTTGGCTCGTTGCTGACTTTGATTGCCATGCTGTACTTGTATAACGCAACCAATACTTTTGATATCTTGGTTTGGCATAACGCACGCCTAGACATTGTTGAGCAAATTCTCCTGTTCTTCGCTTTCTTCATGGCGTTCGCTGTAAAGGTTCCAATGTGGCCTTTGCATACTTGGTTACCAGACGTTCACGTTGAAGCGCCTACTGGTGGATCTGTAGTGTTGGCAGCGATCATGTTGAAGCTCGGTGCTTATGGCTTCTTACGTTTCTCATTACCAATTGCTCCAGATGCAAGTCAGTATCTTGGCCCATTCATCATTTTCTTATCCCTAGTTGCCGTGATCTACGTAGGTGCGGTAGCGCTGGTTCAGAAAGATATGAAAAAGCTAGTAGCCTACTCCTCAGTAGCGCATATGGGATTTGTGACTCTTGGCTTCTTCCTCTTTAGCCCCTTGGGTATCGAGGGCGGTATTGTGCAGATGATTTCTCATGGCTTTGTTGCTGGTGCAATGTTCCTTTCCATTGGTGTGCTGTATGACCGCATGCATACCCGTCAAATTGCTGATTACGGTGGCGTAGTACACCGTATGCCTGCCTTCACAGCCTTTGCAATCTTAATGGCAATGGCAAACTGCGGTTTACCTGCTACCTCTGGATTCGTAGGTGAGTTCATGGTGATTTTGGCTGCCGTGGATTACGATTTCGTGATTGGTATTTTGGCGGCAACCGCTTTGATTCTGAGCGCTGCTTATTCCTTATGGATGGTTAAGCGTGTATTTTTCGGCGCGATTGCCAATGCGCATGTTGAAGAATTAAAAGATCTCAATGCGCGTGAGTATTTCATGATGGCAGTGTTATCCATCTGCGTGATTGGTATGGGCGTTTATCCAAAACCGTTTACCGACGTCATTCATCCAGCCGTGATTAATCTGCTACAGCATGTCGCTGTCAGCAAACTCTGAGTAAAAGCTAATGCAAGCATTCGACCTATACGCCGTCCTGCCGGAACTCGTTTTACTGGTAGTCACCTGCTTTTTGCTGGTGGCGAGTGTTTATGTGCCTGAGCGTCAGCCAGTCACTCCGAGTGTAGAGCAAGACATATTCCACACACCACGTGGCGTTGGTTTTGTTTACTTTTTCACCATCATCTTGTTGGTCTATTTGATCTTTGCATTTGTAGGTCGGATGAGTGATGTATCCATCGTGGCCATGAATGGCTTGTTTCAGTCAGACCCCATCTCAAACCTATTAAAAGCTTGTTCATGCGGCGCTGTATTAGTGAGCTTGGTGTATTCAAAGCAATATCTGACTGATCGTGCATTGTTTCGTCCTGACTTCATCGTCTTGGCTTTGCTAGCCCTGTTAGGTCAGTGCGTATTAATCTCGGGTGCAAACCTGCTCACGCTCTATTTAGGTTTAGAGCTGATGGCTTTGCCAACCTATGCTTTGGTTGCGATGCGTCACAGCAGTGAGAAGAGTGTTGAGGCAGGTATCAAGTACTTCATCCTTGGAGCTCTGGCATCTGGTTTCTTGCTCTACGGTATGTCTATGTTGTACGGCGTAACCGGATCACTAGATTTGATTGAGATCCTCAGAACGGTAGCTGACCCTCGTGTGAATCATTTGGTGATGGCCTTCGGCTTAGTATTCATTGTTTCTGGCTTAGCCTTTAAGTTAGGGGTTGTGCCTTTTCATATGTGGGTGCCTGATGTATACCAAGGCGCTCCAACAGCAGTGACTTTAATGATTGCAGCTGCACCTAAGTTAGCTGCTTTTGCCCTGCTATTTAGACTCTTAGTAAACACACTGTTGCCGCTGATGGGTGATTGGCAGCCAATGCTGGTGATCCTTGCTGTTTTATCCTTAGTAGTAGGAAACGTCACCGCTATTGCGCAAACCAATATTAAGCGGATGCTGGCTTACTCTGCGATTGCGCAAATGGGCTTCGTATTGCTGGGCATGTTATCCGTGTTTGATGATCATGCATTTAGTGCATCGATGTTCTATGCTATTACCTATGTATTAACTACGCTAGGCAGCTTCGGCCTACTGATGATCTTGTCGCGCAAGGGTCATGATTGCGAAACTATTGATGACCTCAAAGGTTTAAATAAGCGCCACCCCTGGTTTGCATTCATTGGTCTAATAATGATGTTCTCCTTGGCTGGTATTCCGCCAACAGTGGGCTTTGCTGCCAAACTTGGCGTACTTGAAGCTCTGGTTGACGGTGAGCACACCTTCTTAGCAATTATTGCAGTAATGGCTTCTTTGATCGGCGCCTTCTACTACCTGCGAGTGGTTAAGGTAATGTACTTTGATGAGCCAAAGGAAGCGCATGCTGCTGAGATTTCTGGATCAGGCTTTGCTCGTGGGCTGCTGAGTCTAAATGCGATCTTTGTTTTGGCTTTAGGAATCCTCCCTGCCGGGCTGATGGCGATTTGCTTGGATGCAATGCGCCGCACCCTATTGGGCTCATAGACGAAATCACCATTTGGCTAGTGATATAGGCTCCTGATAGGAGCCTTTTTTTGATGTCACCTGGATTTTGTATGATGGATGTTCAAATAATGAAAGACTCACCATGACTGAAAAATCATTTAAAGACCTACCAATCGGTGATGCCCATTTGAGGGAAGAGCGCTTATCTGGTGAGGATATTTATGGCGGTATTTTTTTGAACATGAAGCGCGATCAAGTCAGTCTGCCAGATGGCAATCAGGCCGTACGTGAATATCTGACGCACCCTGGCGCAGTCGCTATTCTGGCGATCTTAGATGATGGCAGGGTATTGTTGGAGCGCCAATATCGCTACCCCATTGCCAAGGCCTGTATTGAGATTCCTGCGGGTAAGCTGGAAATTGGTGAAGATCGATTGCTTTGTGCGCAACGAGAGCTTGAGGAAGAGACTGGCTACTCTGCAAGTAAATGGAGTTTTATACGCCGCATTCATCCAGTGATTTCGTATTCGACGGAATTTATTGATATCTATCTCGCCGAAGGTTTGGTGTCCGGCAAAAGTCACTTAGATGATGAAGAATTTTTAGATGTCTTTGCGGCCCCTCTTGAGCAATTATTGGAGTGGGTAGAGCAGGGTGAAATTACCGACGTGAAAACCACTATTGCGACTTATTGGCTGGATCGCTATCGTCGTGGTTTGGTAAGTCCTGAGACTATCTCGGGGTAATTCAATAATCCTTTAAAATAGGGTTATTGAATTTGGTATTTTTGCCCCTATATAGATCTTATGAAAGTTTATAACCTCGCTTGTCCTCTGTCTCATCGCTTTGAGGGATGGTTTGCCTCTGAAGATGATTGCCTTGCTCAGCAAAACAAGGGAATGCTGGCGTGCCCTATTTGCGATAGTACTGAGATTACTCGTATGCCATCGGCGCCCCATATTGCTAAGTCGGGCTCTAGTAAAGATATCCCGACTTCAACTGAGCTGACTGTCGCTAGTTCAGCCGCAACTGATCATGCTGGTGTCAGTGGCACATTAAGTGGCGATGTCCTTGCTTTGACTGGCGGCGACCATTCTCAGTTAGAGGCACAGGTTCAGGCAGCTTTTTTAAAAGGTATGCGTGATTTAATGGGTAAATCCGAAGATGTAGGCGGCTCTTTTGCAGAAGAGGCTAGAAAGATTCATTACAAAGAGTCACCCGAGCGCAGTATCCGCGGTCAAACCACACTAGATGAAGCTGAGGCTTTGCTCGACGAGGGGATTGAGATAATGGCAATGCCCATGATGCCTGCCTTCAAAAACACCTTGCAGTAGCCAGCACCCTCCCAATTCCCCTATACTTAATGCGTACTCAGGCTCTGGATATCACCATTGATTAGGATTGGAGAACTACCCATGAAACGCTTTTTTCTAGCATTGTTTGCAACTGTTTTAGCGCTCACCATTGTGGCTTGCTCCAAGTCCTCTGATACCAAAGAAATTAAGGTTGCTGTTTCTCCTGCATCTCCCCCGATGTTATTTGATGACAAAGGGCAGATCGTTGGTGCTGATATGGATATTTTTCAGGGCTTCTGTCAGTCGCGTGGCTGTACTTTAAAAGTCACCCCATATGATTGGGCTGGAATGTTGGGCGCTGTCTCTAGCGGTCAAGCCGATGTAGCTTTCTCAGGAATTTCTATTACCGACAAGCGCAAAGAGGTAATGGATTTTTCTCAGCCTTACTATGACAATGCCTGGCATCTTGTGAGCATGAAGAATAAAAATATTCAGATCACCGACTTAAATCAGCTCAAGAAATATTCCATTGGCTACCCACGTGGCATGGCTTACGATGATCTGATTAAGAATGAGCTAGAGCCCAAAGGCTACTATTCATTAAGCAAGGTTAAGCTCTATCCCTCATATGCAGAAGTGATTACCGATTTGCAGAACGGTAATTTGGATCTCGCCTTTATTGAGGAGCCGGTATTCCTCAATTATGAGAACAAATTGCAGTTACCAATTCAGAGTAGCTATGTATTCAAAGGGTTTGATAAGCTAGGCTTTGCTTTTGCTAAAGGCTCTAAGCTGCGCGATGACTTTGATAAATACCTCAATGAACTGGGCCCAGAAAAAATCAAAGCCATTCTGGATAAGTGGATGAAATAAACCCCATTTATTGATACCTCCATCAGTAGCCAAAAGTCTGCCCTGTGACCTTTCTGGATATTCTTGCCCAGTTAGCCCAGGGCATTTCCTATACAGTTCTGGTCACTGTCGTTTGCTCACTCACGGGCTTAGTAGTCGGCTTATTTTTAGCAAGCCTACGCCGCCTCGATATTTCCTGGCTAAGCCCGCTGATTGACTGCTATACCTATGTCTTTAGGGGCGTGCCAGTTTTGGTTTTACTGTTTATGGTGTACTTTGGCTTACCAGGTATTGGCTTTAAGGTTCCGCCTTTGATGGCGATGGCGCTGAGTTTGGGCCTTGTAGCATCTGCTTATTTGGCTGAGGTATTTCGGGGGGCATTTAACTCGGTAGATCCTACTGAAGTAATTGCTGCTCAGGCCATGGGCATGACTCGTATACAGGTTCTCCGGTTTATCGAGTTGCCCCAGATGCTGCGATTTTCAGTGCCGGGCATGGTCAATGAGTTCACCTCAGTACTGAAATATTCTCCATTTGCCTATACGGTAGGGATCCCGGAGATTACCAAGCAAGCTATGACACTCACCTCAACCACTCTCCGTGGCATAGAGGTCTATCTAGCTGTAGGCATTTTATATTTCGTGATTTACCGAATTTGCTTGGTCGGCGTTCAACTTCTGAGTAAGCGTTTCCAAATTCCAGGGATGGCTTCAGCATGAGCACCAGCATGAGAACTAGCACCACATTATTTAAAGAGGTAATCCTGTGGCATTAATTCAAGTGAGGGATTTGGTAAAAGAGTTTGATGGGCAAACTGTCTTATCTAACATTAACCTGGAATTAAAAGAGGGCGATGTTCGGGTCTTGATGGGCTCCTCTGGCTCTGGTAAATCCACTTTATTGCGCTGCCTGAATCGCTTGGTTGAGCCTACCTCGGGATCGATTCTTTTTAGAGGCAAGGAAGTGCTGCATCCTGATGTGGATGTGCGGGAGTTGCGTAAGCAAATTGGTTTTGTATTTCAGCAATTCGCCCTTTATAGTCATTTGACCGTGTTAGATAACGTTTCATTGGGGCTGCGTAAGCTACACAAGATGGATAAGGCCGAGGCTAAAGAAAAAGCTTTATTCGAGTTATCCCATTTTGAAATGATATCCCATCAAGATAAATATCCCTCACAGCTTTCTGGTGGACAGAAACAGCGTGTGGCTATTGCCCGCGCACTCGCCATGGATCCAGCAGTCTTAGTGCTCGATGAGCCCACTTCAGCATTGGACCCTGTGATGTCTAGAGATGTGGCAGACCTCATCAACCGTTTGCATAGTGAGGGGATCACGATGATCTGCGTGACCCATGACCTGAACTTGGCGCGTAATATTGCAGATACCGTAATGTTTTTAGATCGCGGTGTCATTCGGGCTGATGATCGAATCGATGTATTGAGCAGGCATTCTGATCCAGATATCAAAGCCTTCTTTGGTGCCGAGGAGAAGCGTTAATGGGAGGGTGGCCATCTTTCGTTCGTGATCTCACGGAGCAGATGCCCTTGATTTTGACGGGGCTTGTGAAGACCTTGCAATTGGCGGGTTTGATTAGTGTCTCAGGATTATTTTTGGGCATCGTCGTGTTTTATCTGACACTGAGTAAAAATCAATATGTGCGTAGTGCCATCAACTCCTATATCTCCTTTTTTATCGGCATGCCTTTAATTGTTTTATTGTTCTTGATGTATTACGGCTTGCCACAGTGGGGTGTGCGACTTTCTCCATTCACAGTCGCCTTTATTGGCTTTACATTCAACGTGGCAGCTTACAACGCAGCATACCTAAAGACTGCCTTCAATGGTTTGGATAAAAGTCAGTTGGAAGCGGCTAGTGCACAGGGCTTCAGTCCTTTGCAGATATTTCGCTTGATTACTTTGCCGCAGGTGATTCGACTATCTATTCCAGCGCTCACCAATCAAGTGATTGCCAATCTCAAAGATAGTTCTGTTGCCTTCTTGATTCAGTACACCGAATTCTTTGCTCGGGTACAAGAGTTGGCTGCGACCAATTTCCAATTCTTTAAAGCCTATTTTTTGGCTGCTTTAGTTTATCTAGCCCTGGTATCGGTGATTGTATTGTTCGCTCGGGCTATTGAGAGGCGTTATCTTATTCCCGCCTAGTATTCTGAATCGAAAATACACGTTAAAAAAATAGCGACCCGAGGGTCGCTATTGTTATCTGCAGATGCTTGTTACATTACTGCTGCATCTAATTACTTCGAAGTCGGCATCACAAACTCTGCGCCCTTAGCAATACTCTCAGGCCAGCGCTGCATCACGCTCTTTTGCTTGGTATAGAAACGAACACCTTCTTTGCCGTAGGCATGCATATCGCCAAAGAGGGATTTCTTCCAACCACCAAAACCATGCCAAGCCATTGGAACTGGAATAGGTACGTTAATACCCACCATACCCACTTGTACGCGGCGAGCAAATTCACGGGCAATATTACCGTCGCTCGTAAAGCAGGCTACGCCGTTACCAAACTCACAGGAGTTCACTAAATTGAGTGCTTCGGTGAAGTTCGCTACACGCATGCAAGAGAGTACTGGCCCGAAAATTTCTTCTAAATAGATCTTCATCTCAGAGGTTACGTTATCAAACAGTGTGCCACCGATAAAGAAGCCATTCTCATGTCCCGGTACTTTTAAACCACGACCGTCCACTAATAACTTCGCACCAGAAGTAACACCGCTATCAATATAGCCAGTGATGCGCTCTAAGGCGGCTTTAGTAACGATAGGGCCCATTTCAGCATCAAGCTCCATACCGTTCTTCACCTTCAGGGTCTTAGTGCGCTCGATCAGTTTTGGCATGATTTTCTCGGCAACATCGCCAACCAAAACCGCTACTGAGATTGCCATGCAACGCTCACCAGCAGAGCCATAGGCTGCACCAATCAAAGCATCAATCGTCTTGTCGATATCAGCATCTGGCATCACTACCATGTGATTCTTAGCGCCACCTAGGGCCTGTGAGCGCTTACCGAAGTGTGCGCAACGCTCATAGATGTAGTTAGCGATAGGAGTAGAGCCTACAAAGCTCACTGCCTTGACATCCGGATTCTCAATCAAGGCATCAACCGCTTCTTTATCGCCTTGCACCACGTTAAATACGCCATCAGGCAAGCCAGCTTGGGTCAGCAACTTCGCCATAAATAATGAAGCAGATGGATCAGTTGGGCTAGGCTTCAGAATGAAGGTGTTGCCACAGGCAATCGCCACTGGGAACATCCACATGGGCACCATGACAGGGAAGTTAAATGGCGTCACGCCAGCAACCACACCTAAAGGCTGGCGCATCACCCAGTTATCAATATCAGTTGAGACTTGCTCGGTGTAATCACCCTTGAGTAGCTCCGGAATACCGGTAGCAAATTCAACAATCTCGATACCGCGAGTCACTTCACCCTGCGCATCAGTAAATACTTTACCGTGTTCAGCAGTAATGATGGCAGCCAATTCATCACGGTTGGCGTTGAGTAGCTCAAGGTACTTAAACATAATGCGCGCACGGCGCAATGGGGAGGTCTGGCTCCAAGTCTTGAATGTTGCCTGCGAGTTTGCTACAACCTCATCAACTTCTTTGCGGCTAGCTAGGGCTACGCGTCTAGCAACAGCGCCTGTGGAGGGATTAAATACATCGGCGAAACGACCATCTTTTGGGGTGATGACTTTGCCGCCAACAAAATGGCCAATATCTTCTTTTGATGTAAAAGCTTGGGGTGCACTCATAGTGATTTACTTAATATTCTGTTGTCTGGTTTTGGGTTCAATAAAGGTGCTTGGGAAGGATTCCGCACAACTTTGTGGTCTCGTTTATTCTACTGAATCTATTTTATCGCTTTAGCTAGTTTTCCGCTTTTTCAGTTCTAAAGGTAAGCAAATGAGTCTTCTCTTCTCCAGTTATGTTCTAAGCTCCCCTAAGGGGCCTCTAACCCTATCAAACCGGGTGGTTGTGGCTCCAATGTGCCAATACTCCGCAGTCAATGGAGAGGCTCAGGATTGGCATCTCATGCACTGGGGTAATCTCCTCAATAGCGGGGCGGGACTTTTCATCATCGAAGCCACCGGTGTGACCCCTGAGGGACGGATTACCCCTGTATGCCTGGGTCTGTGGGATGACCGCACAGAAGCGGCCCTGAAAGACAAGCTCACGAGAGCCCGGAGTTTGGCTCCAGCCACTCCCGTGTTTATTCAGTTGGCGCATGCTGGCCGTAAAGCTTCCAGTGCAAGCCCTTGGGCTGGCGGTCAATTACTCTCCAAGGAGCAGGGCGGCTGGGACATGGTTGCTCCTTCGGCTATCCCACAGCTCAAGGATGAACGTTTGCCACACGAGCTCTCTAAAACAGAGTTAGCTGGGCTCATTACTGCATTTGTTATTGCAGCGCAGCGCTCTGAGCGGATTGGGATCGATGGTGTTGAGTTGCATGGTGCCCATGGCTATCTCTTGCATCAGTTTTTGTCGCCCATTGCCAATCAACGTACAGATGAATATGGCGGCTCTTATGAGAACCGCATTCGCTTTCCATTGGAATTATTTGCGGCAGTACGAAAAGCCTATCAAGGTGTTTTAGGCATTCGCATTTCTGCAAGCGATTGGATTGAGGGTGGCTGGACGCCTGAAGAAACAGCTGATTTTGCTGCTCGACTCAAGCCCCTGGGGTGTGATTTTGTGCACATCTCGTCAGGAGGGATTTCTCCATTGCAAAAGATTGCGATTGGACCAAATTACCAAGTGCCATTTGCCAAAATTGTGAAAGACAAGTCTGGTATTCCGACGATGACAGTGGGTTTGATTACTGACCCTAAGCAAGCTGAAGATATTTTGCAAAAAGGCGATGCGGATTTAATCGCTCTGGCACGTGCATTTTTGTACAAGCCCCGTTGGGCTTGGGAGGCTGCTGCAGCCTTAGGTGGCATCGTGCCTTCAAATGAGCGTTACTGGCGCTGCTTACCGCGTGAAGCTCAGGCCATTTTTGGTGATGTCAAAGTAGGGCAGCGATAATTAGTAATACTCGACAAATGAAACCCAGTTTTTGGAGATCAATATGAAATCAATCAAACTCATTTACCGTTCTTTAGCCATTATCAGTATTGCATTAGGCTCTAACCTGGCTCATGCTCAGCCATTTCCAGATCGACCTATTACCTTGGTTGTGCCGAACCCGCCTGGAGGCTTAGTAGATACCTCGGCGCGTTTATTGAGTGAGCCCTTAACTCGGGTGATTGGTCAGCCAGTGATTGTGGATAACAAGCCAGGTGCCAGTGGAAATACGGCTTATCAATATGTGGCTAAGGCTAAGCCCGATGGATACACCTTGTTGATTTCTTATTCTGGATACCACGTTGGCAATCCTTCCTTGATGGATAAATTACCGTGGGACCCAGTTAAAGATTTTTCTCCAGTTGGACTCCTGACAGTTTCTACGAATGTGATTGCAGTACATCCTTCAGTACCTGTAAATAATTTAAAAGAATTGATTGCTTACGCTAAAGCCAATCCCGGAAAGCTCAATTACGCCTCGCAGGGTAATGGCTCTGTATCTCATATTGGCACAGAAATCTTTAAGCAAAATACAGGTGTGGATATCGTTCATGTACCGTACAAAGGTTCTGGCCCTGCAATACAGGATGTTTTGGCAGGTCAGGTGCAAGTATTTATCACGACGCCACCTTCAGTAATGCAGCACGTACAAAGTGGCAAGCTGAAAGGCTTGGCTGTTACAGGCAAAAGCCGTCACCCAGGAATGCCCAACGTGCCAACTACTGCTGAAGCAGGCTTACCCACTTTCCAATTGGAATCTTGGGTAGCTTTATATGCGCCAGCTGGCACGCCAGCTCCAGTCATTGCTAAGTTGACTGAGTCTGTTAAGAAAAGTCTCGCTCTGCCTGAGGTCAGAGAGCGCTCTGATGCGGCTGGTGTTGAGTTGCGTTATCTCACGCCCCCACAGATGGATGCCTTACTGAAAAAAGAATTGCCTTATTGGGATAAAGCAATCAAATCCGCCAATATCAAGCTTGATTAAGCGATCGACAAATGAAGCACCACTCCGTAAGAGAATCTTGGTTGCAAGATGCCGTAAGACATCTAGAGCCGGTATTTTCAAAGGCGGGATATGCTATACCGCCAGTAAGAGTGTCTTGTGGCTTTCCAGCCTCTAGCAGCCCCAGAACAACCTTGGGACAATGTTGGCCACGCGAGCGCTCTGGTGGTGGAGTGAACGAGATCTTCATTTCACCTAAGTTGGATGATCCCGTTCAGCTCTTGGACACTTTGGTACATGAGTTATGCCATGCCGTGGATGATTGCTTCAGCGGCCATGGCGAGGACTTCAAGGGTATTGCTCAGACTGTTGGTTTAGAGGGTCCTGCCAGAATGGCTCATGCGACCGAAGAGTTGATGGTGCGCCTCATGATGATTAGTCAAGAGCTTGGGCCATATCCACATCAAGCAATTGTTTTTCCGCCCCCAAGGCCGAGCAATGCAAGTCGCAATAAAGCCAAATGTAGCCAGTGCGGATACGAGGTAACGCTATTAAAAAAGTGGGCTACTTATGGCGCACCCATTTGCCCTAAAGATAATATTCGAATGCAAGAAGCGCTTATTGAGACGATCGAGAATACGACCGAGCACGATACAGAATCGGTTACAGGATCTAAACCTAAGAAGGATGAAATCCGCCGCGCTATCAGCTAATCAAAGTATTAATTAATTAGCAACTGCAGAAGGGCTCCAAACAGGATCCTTCTTGCTTGCTTTGGCAATTTCAGCCAAGATCTTTTCATGTAACTGGCAATCTTCTTCACTCGCTGTCACGATCTTAAGTTTACTAGGCAAGGCTTTGGCTTGTCCTGAGGCATCAGTGCCAACGGTGTAATCAATCAGATCAATAGATAAGTCTTCTTGCCCACGCGTCATCGCTACGTAGACTTCAGCCAATAACTGAGCATCCAATAAGGCGCCGTGCAAGGTTCTATGTTGATTGCTAATTGCAAAGCGCTCACAGAGGGCGTCAAGCGAATTACGCTTGCCTGGAAACATCTGACGGGCATCAAGTAGGGTGTCGGTAATTTTGGAGGCAAGACCTCTAAAAGCTGGGCGCTTGAGCAGTGCAAATTCATTATCAAGAAAGCCTAAGTCAAACGCTGCGTTATGAATAACTACTTCAGCGCCATCAACAAACTCAATCAACTCTTCCACAATATGTGAGAACACGGGTTTGTCTGATAGGAACTCACGAGAGAGTCCATGAACTGCAAAAGCGCCAGCATCGATATCACGCTCAGGATTAATGTAGTAATGAAAGGTGCGATCAGTTAAGCGGCGGCCCACCATTTCAACGCAAGCAATTTCAATAATGCGATCGCCAGTAGCGGGATTGAGGCCAGTTGTTTCGGTATCGAGAATCACTTGACGCATTAGGTGCCTTCTAAGACGGATGGGGGTATTTCAAGGGGTCCATTACCAGCGTATTTATCAAGATAAAGATAGATCACAGGGGTAATGATGAGTGTTACAAATTGCGAGAAAATTAAGCCACCAGCGACACTAATCCCCAAAGGCTGGCGCAGCTCCGCTCCGGCACCAAGTCCAAGGGCGATAGGTAAGGCACCCATGAGCGCTGCAACAGTAGTCATCATGATGGGGCGAAAGCGCAAGATACAGGCTTCACGAATCGCTTTTTCGGGAGTCATGCCTTGATTACGCTGCGCATCTAATGCAAAGTCAATCATCAAAATTGCATTTTTCTTCACAATGCCAATGAGTAACAAGATGCCGATTGAAGCAACAACGGTTAGCTCAAATCCGAAGATGCGTAAGGACAAAATTGCACCAATCGCTGCAGAGGGCAGGCCAGCCAAAATGGTGAGAGGGTGGATATAGCTCTCGTACAGAACGCCAAGCAAGATATAAATAACGCCCAGTGCAGCTAACAGCAAAATGACCTGACCCGATTGATTATCTTTAAATACGGCTGCATCGCCACCATAACTCGTGATGATGGAAGGTGGTAAATCAACCGCCTTAACAAAGCCATCAATTGCCTTTGTTGCATCCCCTAAGAAAACATCTGGAGCGAGGTTAAAAGAAATCGTTACTGCTGGAATTTGACCCTGGTGGTTTACTGCAGTGGGTCCCACAGTTCTGACAAAGCTCGCCAGATTGGATAGAGGGATCAATTTATCTGTCGCTCTACCCCGAACGAAGACTTTGTTCAAGTCTGTCTCAAACTGACGATCATCCTCCGCTGTTTCCAAAATCACGTAATAGGTATTGACAGGGGTATAGATGGTGGAAACCTGCCTCTCACCAAAAGAAGAGTAGAGGGCAGTGCGAATATCCGCGATGGACACTCCCGCGCTGGCAGCTTTCTCCCGATCAATTTCAATCTTGACGTTTAAACCTTTTAATTGCGAGTCGCTAGTCACATCCTTAAAAATTGGATCAGCACGCATTTTTTGTAACAATTTCTCAGCCCATTCATTGACGCCTTCAAAGCCAACGCTTTGCAGGGTAAATTGGTAGCGACTTTTGCTGCTACGACCGCCTAGCTGTAAATTTTGTACCGGGCTCATGTAGACCTGAATACCAGGAATTTCTTTGAACTTGGATCTAAGTCCCTCCATGACCTTACTCATTTTTTGGCGTTCATCTTTGGGCTTGAGGATGATGAAGAATCTTCCGGTATTACGACCAGAACTTTGGCCACCGCCAAGAATGGAGATTGAGGTTGCAACATTGGGATCGCTATCAACCACTTTCGCAGCTTGATCTTGTAAAGCCATCATCGCCCTAAAGGAAGTATCTTCGGATGCCTCAACAGTCACGCGTAACTGCCCAATGTCTTCTTCTGGAAAGAATCCTTTTGGACTATAAACAAAGAGGGCAATGGTGATGACAAAGCTGGCTAACGCCCCAAATAAAACTCTTTTTCTATTTGCTAAGGCTAAATCTAAAAAGTGGACATACTTTTTTAAAGTCCACTCATAAGCCCGATCGAACTGCTTTGTGATTTCATATTCTTTTGGATGCTCACCAGGTTTAGGCAAAAAGCGGCTGCATAACATCGGCACAACTGTTAATGAGACAACGGCTGATACCAGGATTGATAGCGTCACCACAACGGCAAATTCTCTAAAGAGAAGACCAATTGGACCAGCCATGAAAAATAGTGGAATAAATACTGCCACTAGAGACACGGAGATGGAGATGATCGTAAAGCCAACCTCTTTACTACCTTTTAAAGCGGCTTTTAATGGATCCATGCCTTCTTCAACATAACGCATGATGTTTTCTAATACTACGATTGCATCATCCACAACCAAGCCAACAGCAAGAGTGATACCCAGCAAGGAAATGTTATTGAGGCTATAGCCTAAAAAGTAGAAAACAAAGAATGCACCGATCAGGGAAATCGGCAAGCTAATGGATGGAATAACGGTTGCAGAAACATGTTTTAGAAATAGGAAGATTACTAAGACAACGAGTGCGATAGTGAGAAGCAGTGTGAGATTGACATCATGAATCGACTCAATAATCGAAAGGGATCGGTCATTAATCAGGGTTAACTGAATAGAATCCGGCATTTGCGCTTTGAGGGAAGGCAATAGTTTTTTAATGGAGTCAACAACTTCTACAGTATTTGCATTTGGTTGGCGTAGTACGGCAATCGCTATTGAGCGCTCACCTTTTGCTGAAGCAAAGGTCTTTACGTCCTCAAAGCTCTCTTGTACATCAGCAACATCTTTGAGATAAATTGGATATCCATTACGCTGGGCAACGATCAGGTTGCCAAATTCTTGAGCTGAAACTAGTTGTGGATTGGCATAGATGGTGATCAACTGACGGGGGCCATCAAGGGTGCCAACAGGGCTATTGGTATTGGCTTTGTTGACTGCAGCAGCCACCTCGTCCATGGTGATATTGCGATTACCCAAAGCATCTGGTCTCACGCTCACTCTGACTGCATAGCGCTTTGCTCCATAAACTGCTACTTGTGAAACCCCAGAAATAGTGGACAAGTTTGGGGACATCAGATTCTCTGCATAAGCATTCATTTCAGAGAGGCTGATTGACGGGGAGCTCATACGCACAATTAGTACAGGTGTATCGGCAGGATTAATTTTTCGATACGAAGGAGGCACCGTCATTTCAATTGGCAAACGGCGTTGGGCTCGTAAGAGGGCCGCCTGAACGTCTACGGCCGCTTTATCAATATCGCGATCGCTTGTAAATTCAAGGGTGACACTCGTTGAGCCAAGTGAGTTGGTGGAGCTGATGACTTTGATGCCATCAATTGTTGAAAATTCTTTTTCAAGCGGCAGTGCAACAGCCGAGGCCATAATTTCAGGTGATGCACCAGGTAAGCTGGCCGATACAGAAATCACTGGCGTATTGAAGCTAGGAAGAGCGGCTACTGGAATCTTAGTATAGGCAACAGCTCCAGCGATGACAGTTGCAAATGACAGCAATACCGTCATTACGGGACGTCTAATGCATAGCTCAGAAAGCGTCATTTTGGTTCAGCACTAGTAGTTTTATCAGTGGGGGACTTCTCTGATTTAGCAGCCTTTGCCTCACGCACTTTACTGCCAGTGCGTAAATTCTGCTTACCCTCAACCACAATGCGATCTCCAGAATTAATTCCAGTAATGACTGAGGTACCCTGGTACTCATAGGGTACTTTCACTGGCTTTGCAGTGACTTTATCGTCCTTATCAACTACATATACTAGACGCCCAGCAGGACCGATGACAATGGCCTGAGTGGGAACGGCAATCACGTCTTTTAAGGTGTTGGCATTGAGCGAAACGCGTGCAAATTGCCCAGGAAGTATTTCCAATCTATTGTTCGGAATTTGTGCTTTAACTCGAACTGCTGCAATCAACGGATCAACTTGGTTATCGATCACCAGAACTTGACCTTCATAAGTATTTTTTCCGGTATCACCAATAGTCACTTTTACTTTTAAAGGCGCATCATCTTTTTTATTTTCTAGGATGATGGGAATATCTTTTTCCGGAATGACAAACTGAACATTAATTGGGTTAAGTTGCGTGATTGTGACCATCGAACCTACGCTCGAGGTAGCAGTGGAGCTTGTTGAAGTTGTTACGACATTACTTGCTTGCACTAGAGAGCCGGGGAAGACGTTGATGATGCCTGCTCTTCCGTTAATCGGTGAGCGAATTGAGTCAAAAGAGAGCTGAACTTCAGCAGACCGAGCAGCCGCCTGAGCAGACTTTGCATTGGCAAGGGAGGTTTCTAGACCAGCCCTGGAGATAAAGTTTTTTTCTACCAGCTCCTTGGCACGTAGATATTGTTTTTGAGCATCATCTGCCAAGGCTTTTAACTTCTCATAGTTAGCGCGGTCGTTGCGATCATCGAGGGTAAAGAGGATTTCACCTTCCTTGACTTCTTGCCCATCCTTCACGTGAATGGTCTTCACTGTATTCGTGATCATTGGGCGAATATCAACGATGCTATTGGAGATAATCGTGCCAGTGGCTTCAATAATGAGAGGGACATCCTTCTTTTCAGCTACAACACTGGTAATAGTTTGAGGGCCACCGCCAGCTTTGGTTTTGGCTGGAAAAAAGTAGTCGTAGGTTTTAGATCCAGCGTACAACACGACAAGTACAAGCAAAATGCGCCATTTGTATTTCAGGGTAAATGCTTTAACCGTGTTGAAGTCTAATTTTTTGAGCTTATCAAGGCGTAGGTATGGGGAAGTTTTTTTCCACAGTGCACACAGGCGGCCCATCACCCAGTTTTTGAGCTTTGGCAGTGAAGCGACTGCTTTATCAAGGGCTAATTCAATTTTTGACACAGTCTAGGTATTTTTTCTTAGTTTTATATCGGTTTAGTAGGGAGTCATCTTTGTCGCCCTTGAACGAGATTATTCTCTCACAAGGCTCATCAACATGGGGCGGCAGCACCTCGATCCCAATTAGGGCAGAAATTCTTCTACACCTTTGTTTGCCAATAGGTCTGCCAGCTCATTTCCAGGGTGGCCATTGTGTCCACGAACCCAATGCCAGGAGATCTGATGGTCGGGAATAAGGGCATCTAATTCTTGCCATAAATCAGCGTTTTTGACGGGATCTTTACTGGCGGTCTTCCAGCCTCTCTTTTTCCACCCCTCCAACCACTCAGTCACGCCCTTTTGTACATATTGAGAGTCGGTCCATAGCTCTACCGAGCTAGTCTGCTTCAGGGCTCGCAGCGCATGAATGACGGCGCTTATTTCCATCCGATTGTTGGTGGTGTGTTCGGCACCACCGTGAAGGTGCTTTTCATGGCCGCCTGAGCGAAGAACGGCACCCCAGCCGCCAGGACCCGGATTGCCTTTACAGGCGCCATCGGTGTAAATAACAATATGAGGGAGTGGTTTGGCGTGGGACATGGCGTTAATTTACTCGGTCTTGCTGGTTTGCCAACTGCTGGCGACTTTCAGCTACAGGGTTCAATTGAGTAATCGCTGGGATGCGCAGACCTTGGACTTGTCCGATCAGGCGGATGCCTTGCTGGCGCTTAATAGCCGAAACTAAGAAGACTGCCCCAAAAATAGGCCACCAGCGGTCGCCAGCTGGCTCCATAAAGTCCATTCTGGCCATGCCTGACTCACCACTCAAGGGGAGTTTATAGCAACCGAAATGGCCTCTATCTAGCGAGAAGTTCAGGAGCTGCAACCAGTCCTTAATTCTGAGAAGGCCAATAAATTGACCATCCCTTGGTAAATAGGGGGTGCCGATTAATCTGCTGAGATATTGGCGCATACCCCACAGACTAGCTGGATTAAATCCGGAAATAATCAAACGGCCCTCAGGGCGAAGGACGCGCTCAGCCTCTCGCAGAATTTGATGAGGATCAGCGGCAAATTCCAAGACATGTGGCATCACCAACAAATCAATGGATTCAGAAGCAAAGGGCAACTCATTGGCATTGCCCTCAATCTGATGCCAATTAAACTGCCCAGCCTGTTTTTGGCGATCATGAGCGTTAATCAGTAGCGCGTGCAATGGCATCCGGTTTTCTGCCAAGGTGTTGATTTGCGGCAAACCAATTTGTACGGCATAAAAACCAAAGACGTCGGCTACGATTTGATTAAAGCATTTTTGTTCCCAGGCGAGTACATAGCGCCCTGGAGGTGACTGAAGCCACTTTTCCCACGAACTCCATGGTGGTGCGGGCATCTGAGAGGGGGTGGATGGGCTTGGTATCATGGGTCTATGGTGAAGAATACTTTATTGCAAGTTTGGCCGATACCGGCTTTTGATGACAATTACCTCTGGTGTATCCATGATGGCGAGTCTGCCTTGATCGTCGATCCTGGTGATGCTGCCCCCGTACTGCAATATCTTGATCAAAATAAACTGACCCTGACTGGTATTTTAATTACCCATCACCATGCAGACCATACCGGTGGCATTGTTACTTTACTCAATACCCTTGGTTCGACTATCCCAGTTTATGGCCCAGCTGCGATCGATATTCCGGGTCGTACACATGCCCTGATGGAAGGCGACAAAGTTGAAATCGCTGCCCCACGTATGAGCCTGGAGGTTTACGAAGTGCCTGGCCACACTTTGAGTCACATTGCTTACTTTGCGAACAGGCAGGCTAATGTAGTTGAGCCTATGCTGTTCTGTGGTGATACCTTATTTGCGTCTGGCTGTGGTCGATTGTTTGAGGGCACCCCAACGCAGATGAGCCAGTCTCTCGCGAAGTTCATTGCCTTACCCAAAAACACTCTGGTGTATTGCACCCATGAATACACCTTATCCAATATTCGCTTTGCGCTGGCGGTTGAGCCCAATAATGCCAACCTGATTACTTGGGCTCAAACTGCTAAGGCTCTGCGCGATCAGCACCTTCCAACATTACCAACGACCATCGGACAAGAATTGCAAGTCAATCCATTCATGCGATGTGATCAAAAGGCTGTGATTGATGCCGCTCTTGAGGTCTCCGGCGAAAAATCTCTGCCTACGCCTGCCCATGTATTGGCGGTAATTCGAGCATGGAAGGATCGGTTCTGATGTTGTGGCGCTATGCGGTGATATTGCTGATTACATTGTTAACGGGCTGTGCTAGTACTGGAGATTGGTCCTCCGATGTGCCGACGCGTCAGGATCCGCGGGCCTCTAACGCGCAGCGGGTAAACCTCAAAAATCAATCTGTCAGCGATCTGTATGCGCCATCGAGCAACCTCTGGATTCGGATTCGGGATGGTTTTGAGATGGAGCCCATGAATACGCCGCTGGAGATCGAACAAGTGCGTTGGCTCAGTGCGCGCCCAGACTATGTTCATCGCTCAATGGCTCGCTCATCACGCTATCTGTTTTATATCGTACAAGAGGTGAATGCACGCAAGATGCCAACCGAGATCGCTTTGCTTCCGTTTGTCGAGAGTGCATTTGTGACACATGCCAAATCTAGTGCAAAGGCGATGGGCTTGTGGCAATTTATGCCTGCAACTGGTAAAGATTTTCGCTTAACGCAAAACGTCTTTAGAGATGAGCGCAGGGATGTCTTGCAATCAACTGATGCGGCATTAGATTATCTGCAGCGTCTACACAAACAATTTGGCAGCTGGGATCTTGCTCTAGCGGCCTATAACTGGGGTGCAGGCAATGTCTCAAAAGCGCAAAAACGCAATCTTGCTGCTGGACTCCCCACGGATTACCTGAGTCTCAAGATGCCTAATGAGACCCGCAACTATGTGCCAAAGCTCATGGCCTACCGGCAGATTGTTTTAGATCCCAAAGCCTATGGCATTGTTCTTCCGGATCTAGAAAATCATCCCTACTTTGTTGCCGTAGATGTGGGGTCAGATATCGACGTGGCCTTAGTAATTAAGCTGAGTGAAATTCCGGAGGACGAGTTTCATAGTCTGAACCCCTCATTTAATAAGCCGGTCATCTTGAGTAACGCTAACCAGCAAATTTTATTGCCGTTTGGCCATGCCGAGGTCTTCCAGGAAAACCTCAAAAAATACACTAAGCCACTATCTTCTTGGTCGGCAGTACAAGTGACGAGAACTGAATCAGTCGACCAAGCCGCAAAAACGCTTGGTGTTGATGTAGACACTTTAAGAACAGTTAATGGCATCCCCAAAGGTATGAGAATTCGGGCGGGTTCAACAGTTTTAGTGCCTAAAACTCACCAGCGTCCTGGCGATATCTCAGTGGCTTTAGCTGAAAACGGCAGTCTCAATTTGGATAAGTCAGCGCCTAAAAATTGTGCAAAAGGGACTAAGTGCGCAGTGGCAAAGACTGGAAAAGGTGCCACTAAGGGTAATTCTTCTGCAAATAATGCTGCAACTCAGCATAAATCCGCATCGACAGGACTTGCAAAATCTGCGAAAAATGGATCTTCGAATACAACTAGCTCGACTCCCAAGACTTCCACTAGCAAGGGAACCAGCAAGATTCAGTAAGTCCAGACACTTTAATTTACTCATTTAGGTTGACCATGTCCTACAAGTCGGAACACGAACGCTCCATTAAAGACCCAGATGGATTCTGGGGAGAGCAGGCAAAACTCATTCATTGGGAAAAACCATTTAATAAAGTTCTGGATTACGCAAACCCTCCATTTGCTAAATGGTTTGAGGGTGGACTGACTAACCTCTGCTACAACGCAGTTGACCGTCATCTTAAAGATCGCGCCGACCAAATCGCGCTAGTCGCTGTTTCAACAGAAACTAATCTAGAAAAAGCATATACATTTAAAGAGCTATACGAAGAAGTTAATCGTATTGCTGCCATCTACAAAGCGAACGGCGTGCAAAAGGGCGATCGCGTGTTGATTTACATGCCGATGATTGCTGAGGCCTGTTTCGCAATGCTCGCTTGTGCACGTATTGGTGCAATTCACTCAGTGGTGTTTGGTGGCTTTGCATCGCATAGTTTGGCATCACGCATTGACGATGCTAAACCGAAAATGATTGTCACTGCGGAAGCGGGCGCGCGTGGTGGTAAGGCAGTCCCATATAAGCCTTTGCTCGATGAGGCCATCAAGCTCGCAAGCTACAAGCCTGAAAAAGTTCTGATCGTCAATCGTGGCCTGACTGAGTTCACCGCAGTGGCTGGTCGCGATTTGAATTACACAACTGAGCGCCAGAAACACCTCAATGATTTAGTCCCGATTGAGTGGGTAGATGCAACCCACACCTCCTATATTTTGTATACCTCTGGCACTACCGGTAAGCCTAAGGGTGTGCAACGCGACACCGGTGGTTACGCAGTGGCTTTGGCCTCCACCATGAAACACATCTTCTGCGGTAATCCTGGTGAGACCATGTTCTGTACCTCAGATATTGGTTGGGTGGTAGGTCATAGCTACATCATTTACGCACCATTGATTAATGGCATGGCCACCATTCTTTACGAAGGCACACCCTTACGTCCTGATGCAGGGATTTGGTGGGAACTGGTTGAGAAGTACAAAGTCTCAGTCATGTTCTCTGCACCAACTGCAGTTCGTGTTCTCAAGAAACAAGATCCTGCCTTCTTAACTAAATACGATCTCTCGAGCTTGCGTGCTTTATTTTTAGCAGGCGAGCCTTTGGATGAGCCAACGGCAACCTGGATACATGATGCGATCAAGAAGCCGATCGTAGATAACTACTGGCAGACAGAAACAGGTTGGCCGATGTTGGCAATTCAGCGTGGCGTAGAAGTGATGCCACATAAGTTTGGCTCACCTGGTGTCCCATCATTCGGTTACAACATGAAGCTATTGGATGATGCTACTTCGGAAGAGTTGGGTCCAGATCGGAAGGGCGTGATTGCGATTGAAGGTCCTTTACCTCCAGGCTGCATGCAAACAGTCTGGGGTGACGATAAGCGTTTTGTGAGTACTTATTGGGAAACTATCCCTGGCAAGATGATTTACTCTACGTTTGACTGGGGTATCAAGGATGCGGATGGCTACTTCTTTATCTTAGGTCGAACCGATGATGTGATTAACGTTGCTGGTCATCGCTTGGGCACCCGTGAGATCGAAGAAAGTATTTCTGGTCATCCGAATATCTCTGAAGTGGCAGTGGTGGGTATTGAGGACAAGCTTAAGGGACAAGCTGCAATCGCCTTTGTAATTCCAAGGGACTCCTCGAACATTGCCACCTTAGAGGCAGAGTGCATGAAAACCGTAGACACTACTTTAGGTGCGATTGCTCGCCCAGGTCGAGTTTATGTAGTTACAGCTTTGCCTAAGACCCGCTCGGGCAAAATCGTTCGCCGTGCTCTCCAGGCCATAGCTGAAGGGCGCGATCCTGGTGATATCAGCACGATGGAAGATCAAACCGTTTTAGCTCAAATTAAGACCATCATCGAGCAAAGCGCAAAGCCTTAAACCTAGCCTGGTGCATCAAAAATAAGCCCCTTGGTCGTGTGACTCAGGGGCTGATTACCTTGCAAGCCCAATTGGCTGGGAATCCAAGGGTTTATAGGCAAAACTGGTATGATTCAGAGGTTCAAAACTTAATAAATTACCCTAGCGCTTAAAGACACTCACCTCCCGCACAAACAGTCCTGGGTTGGTCTTTTTGGGGTGTTGAGCGTCGGATGGAGCAGGGACTGGAGATGGTTTGTCACCCTTGCTTCCTTCTTTTCCTCCCGCCGTGTTGGCTTTAGCTGACGGCACTATATTTTCAGGTCTTAGTATTGGCGCCCCTGGCGAAACTACCGGCGAAGTTGTTTTCAATACCGCACTTACTGGCTATCAAGAGATCATCACTGATCCAAGCTACTCACGCCAAATTGTTACCTTAACTTATCCACATATCGGCAACGTTGGGGTAAATAGTCAAGACGCTGAGTCCGATCAGATTCATGCGGCTGGCTTGGTTGTGAAAGATCTTTCTAAGCGTGTCTCGAATTTCCGCTCTGAAGAAACTCTGGATAGCTACCTCACAAAAGCAGGGGTAGTAGGCATCTCTGGTATCGATACCCGCAAGCTCACTCGTATCCTGCGCGATAAGGGCGCTCAGTCTGGCGCGATTGTGGCTGGCAAGCTGGGTGATAACGTAGAGACCCTAGGCAAGAAGGCCTTAGAGTTGGCCAAAGCCTTCCCGGGTATGGCTGGTTTAGATCTGGCTAAAGTGGTAACAACAAAAACCCCATACCAATGGCGTGAAGCTGAATGGGACCTGCATGGCCCTGATGACAAACCTGCCTATCGCTCTTTAGATGTCAGTAAGCCAATCAAAAAAGTCCTTGCCTATGACTTTGGTGTGAAGCGCAATATCTTGCGCATGCTTACTGAGCGTGGTTGTGAGTTAACCATTGTTCCTGCGCAAACTACCGCCGCCGAAGTGTTAGCAATGAACCCCGATGGTGTGTTCTTCTCAAATGGCCCTGGAGATCCCGGTCCTTGTGATTACGCGATTGCTGCTGCTAAAGAAATTATCGAAAAGGGCATTCCGACTTTTGGCATTTGCTTGGGTCACCAAATTATGGGCTTAGCTGCTGGTGCTAAAACCTTGAAGATGAAGTTTGGTCACCATGGCGCAAACCACCCAGTAAAAGATTTGGATACGGGACGCGTAGCAATTACTTCTCAGAATCATGGTTTTGCTGTTGATGCCAATACTTTGCCTGACAACATTCGTGTCACGCATGTTTCTTTATTTGATGGATCACTACAAGGTTTGGCTTGGAAAGATAAGCCCGCTTTATGTTTCCAGGGGCATCCTGAGGCCTCACCAGGCCCTCACGATATTGCCTATTTATTTGATCGTTTTGTGGAGCTCATGAATGTTGCCGCTGTTGGTAATAAGGGAGGCAAATAATGCCTAAGCGTAGCGACATTAAGAGCATCCTGATTATTGGCGCTGGTCCAATTGTGATTGGACAAGCCTGTGAGTTTGACTATTCTGGTGCGCAAGCTTGTAAAGCGTTGCGTGACGAAGGTTACAAAGTGATTTTGGTGAACAGCAACCCTGCCACCATCATGACTGATCCTGAGATGGCAGATGTGACATACATCGAGCCAATTACTTGGGAAGTAGTGGAGCGCATTATTGCCACTGAAAAACCCGATGCCATTTTGCCAACGATGGGCGGTCAAACTGCTTTGAACTGCGCACTCGATTTACATCGCCATGGTGTTCTCGAGAAATACGGTTGCGAACTGATTGGCGCCTCGCCAGAGGCGATTGATAAAGCGGAAGACCGTCAGAAGTTTAAAGATGCGATGACCAAGATTGGTCTGGGTTCTGCGAAGTCTGGGATTGCGCACTCCATGGATGAGGCGCATGAAGTACAGCAACGCATTCAGAAGGAGACAGACAGTTTAGGTTTCCCAGTAGTCATTCGGCCTTCATTCACGATGGGTGGATCAGGCGGTGGTATCGCGTACAACCGTGAAGAATTTGAAGAGATTTGTAAACGCGGTTTAGATTTATCGCCAACCCGTGAGCTCTTGATTGAAGAGTCTCTCCTAGGTTGGAAAGAGTTCGAGATGGAAGTGGTGCGTGACCGTGCTGATAACTGCATCATTGTGTGCTCAATCGAAAACTTAGACCCGATGGGTGTGCATACCGGTGATTCGATCACGGTTGCTCCTGCACAAACCTTGACGGATAAAGAGTATCAAATTTTGCGCAACGCCTCGATTGCCGTCTTGCGTGAGATTGGTGTGGATACTGGTGGTTCAAACGTGCAGTTCTCGATTAATCCAATTGATGGCCGCATGATCGTCATTGAGATGAACCCCCGTGTTTCTCGATCATCTGCCTTGGCTTCAAAAGCAACTGGTTTTCCAATCGCCAAGATTGCTGCGAAGTTAGCGGTAGGCTACACCTTAGATGAGCTGAAGAACGACATCACCGGTGGCGCTACTCCAGCATCCTTTGAGCCATCAATCGATTACGTTGTCACGAAGATCCCTCGCTTTGCCTTTGAGAAATTCCCGCAAGCAGATTCTCGTTTAACTACACAGATGAAGTCTGTAGGCGAGGTGATGGCCATTGGTCGCACCTTCCAAGAGTCTTTCCAAAAAGCGCTACGCGGTTTAGAGGTTGGTGTTGATGGTCTTGATGAAGTTTCTACAGACTTAGACGACATCATTCAAGAAATTGGTGAGCCAGGCCCAGACCGCATTTGGTATTTAGCAGACGCTTTCCGTATGGGCATGGGCTTGGATGAGGTTTACAACGAGACTAAGGTTGACCCTTGGTTCTTAGAGCAAATCGAAGAACTCATCACCATGGAGACTGAGCTCAAGCAGCGCAAGCTCGATAGCTTGTCAGCGCCTGAGTTGCGCTTCATTAAGCAAAAAGGTTTCTCAGATCGTCGCTTAGCGAAATTATTGGGCGTAGATGCTTCTTCCGTTCGCGCAGCACGTCACCGCCTTAAAGTAGTGCCAGTCTACAAGCGGGTAGATACCTGTGCTGCTGAGTTCTCTACGAACACGGCGTATCTGTATTCAACCTACGAAGCAGAGCATGGCGAGTGTGAATCTCAGCCAAGTACTAAAGACAAAATTATGGTTTTGGGCGGCGGTCCTAACCGTATCGGTCAAGGTATTGAGTTTGACTACTGCTGCGTACACGCAGCCTTAGCAATGCGTGAAGATGGTTATGAAACCATTATGGTGAACTGCAATCCAGAAACAGTTTCTACTGACTACGATACATCTGACCGTCTATATTTTGAGCCATTGACACTAGAAGATGTTTTAGAGATCGTCGCCATTGAAAAGCCAAAAGGCGTCATCGTTCAGTATGGCGGTCAGACTCCCTTGAAATTGGCTTTGGATCTTGAGGCCAATGGCGTACCAATCATCGGTACATCACCAGACATGATTGATGCAGCAGAAGACCGCGAGCGTTTCCAGAAGCTATTACATGAGTTGAATTTGCGTCAGCCGCCGAATCGCACCGCCCGTGCAGAAGATGAGGCTCTGAAGCTTGCTGAAGAAATTGGTTACCCATTGGTAGTACGTCCTTCCTACGTATTGGGTGGCCGCGCGATGGAAATCGTTCATGATGGCCGTGATCTTGAGCGCTATATGCGTGAAGCGGTCAAGGTTTCTCACGACTCACCAGTCTTGCTAGATCGTTTCTTGAATGACGCGATTGAGTGTGATGTAGATTGCATTAGTGATGGTCAGCAGGTATTTATCGGCGGTGTGATGGAGCACATTGAGCAAGCCGGTGTTCACTCAGGCGACTCTGCTTGTTCATTGCCGCCATACTCCTTATCGGATGAGACGATTGCAGAAATCAAACGTCAAACTGCGGCGATGGCTAAAGGTCTGAACGTGGTGGGTTTGATGAACGTGCAGTTTGCGATTCAGCACGTCGATGGTAAAGACGTCATTTATGTGCTCGAGGTAAACCCGCGCGCTTCTCGTACCGTGCCATTCGTATCAAAAGCAACGGGATTGCAGTTAGCCAAGATTGCAGCTCGCTGCATGGTGGGTCAAACTCTGGAGCAGCAGGGCATTCTGAATGAAGTAAAGCCAGCTTATTACTCAGTAAAAGAAGCTGTATTCCCGTTTAACAAGTTCCCAGGTATTGATCCGATCTTAGGACCAGAGATGCGCTCAACTGGTGAGGTCATGGGTGTTGGTAAGACTTTCGGTGAAGCGCTCTTCAAATCCCAATTAGGTGCCGGAATTAAATTGCCTAAGAGTGGCACTGTATTGTTAACTGTGAAAGATAGCGATAAACCTAAAGCAGTTGAAGTGGCTATGCTTTTGCATCAACTGGGATTCCCTATGGTTGCTACTAAAGGTACTGCTGCAGCGATTGAGGCGGCTGGCTTACCAGTGCGCGTAGTTAACAAGGTCAAGGATGGCCGTCCACACATTGTTGATTTGATCAAGAATGGTGAGATCTCCCTGGTATTTACCACTGTTGATGAGACGCGAACCGCAATTGCAGATTCACGCTCCATTCGTACTAGCGCTCAAGCTAATAATGTGACTTACTACACCACAATTAGTGCGGCACGTGCGGTGATGGACGGTTTATTGGCTTCGCAAAATGGCAACAAAGAGTCGCTTGAGGTGTATTCATTGCAAAATCTACACAAGACTCTCAATTAAATTACATGAGGTAAGAAGCATGAACACAATCCCTATTACTAAACGTGGCGCAGAGCTCCTCAAAGAAGAGTTACATCGCCTAAAGCATGTAGAGCGCCCATCTGTGATCAATGCCATATCTGAGGCGCGTGCTCAAGGTGACCTTTCTGAGAATGCGGAGTACGATGCTGCCAAAGAGAAGCAGGGCTTTATTGAAGGTCGGATTCAGGAGCTTGAGGGTAAGTTATCCGCAGCGCAAATCATTGATCCAGCAACTTTAGATGTGAATGGTCGTATCGTATTCGGTGCAACCGTTGATCTTGAAGACCTAGAAGATGGCACGAAGCTGACTTATCAAATTGTCGGTGATGATGAGGCCGATATTGCGGTAAATAAAATCTCGATTAGCTCACCTATTGCTCGCGCCTTAATTAGCAAAGAAGAGGGCGATGTGGTTGCAGTGCAGGCTCCTGGCGGTAATCGCGAAGTAGAGATTCTCGCGGTTCGTTACATCTAATATAAAGCAGGGCTGATATGCAGACTTTAGAGACCCCAAAGCACCTAGTGGCTCAAAGACTCTTTATTGTGATTGCTGGTTTATGGGTAGGTAGTCTCCTCACTGTGGGCTACTTAGTCGCCCCAGCTATCTTCAGCACAATGACTGATCGTCAAGCTGCCGGAATGGTTGCTGGCAGCATCTTTAAATTAGAGGCTTATCTTAGTTTGATTGTGTGTATTGGTCTGATGGTTCTAGCCAATCTCCTCGTGAATCGCGGTCTCAATCAATTCAAGATCATTCGCTGGATCTTGTTGGCAATGTTGCTGTGTGCAATCTCAGCTAGCTTTATCTTGATTCCCTGGATGAATACCTTGCGAGATGATGCCCTCCTTCAAGGCATACCAGTCATGCTCTCCCCCTCAGCCACCTTGTTCGGAAGGCTGCATGGCGTCTCCAGCATTCTGTTTATGCTGCAAAGTCTTTTGGGAATCTTCTTAGCTTGGCGACTGACTAAGAGATAGATCAAAGAGATAGATCAAAGAGTAAGTCAAAAGTAAGTTAAAAAGTAAGCAATAAAAAACGCCGACTAGCGACGTTTTTAACTACAGCACTTTTAATCCTCTGAAGATCAAGAGCCCAATGATTTCTTCTTGGTGCTGCTCATGCGTACTTTGCGTTTCTTGATGGGAGCGGGTGCTGCAACTGCCTTGCGGTAACCCGGAGATGACCAACCAATTTTTGATTCAGCAGCATCAGCACGTAGAACCCGTTTCTTGGGGGCAGCGTTTTTGACTGCGGCTACTCTTTCAAAAGGGGATTTACTCGCTGCTGAGCGTCGATCTGATCTCTCGGAAGTGCTAGTGCGAACACCAGCTTTCGCTACCACGCGATTTGGTTGGCGCTTAGTGCGCGGCGCTTGTAATGTTTTCTTGGTTTGCTTGCTAGATCGGCTCAAATTGACGAGTGCTGCATCGACAATATCAATCGGCTTCCAGAGCACCAGTAATTTTCCAATGTGCTGAACGGGTGCAGCACCCAGTTTGTCGCAGAGCTCTTCATAGATAGCAATACGCGCTTCACGATCATCGCCAAAAACACGAACTTTAATCAAGCCGTGATGAGAGATGGCTGATTTAGCCTCTTTAATCACCGCAGGGCTCAGGCCATCGCCACCAACCATGACGACTGGGCTGAGCCCATGAGCGTCAGCTTTAAGGGATTTGCGTTGTCCGGGAGTAATAGTAAGTGCTGTCATGGGCATGATGATAGAGCATTAGGGCATGTAAAACAGGGCTTTCGGCCTTGTATGAGTCAATATCAAGATGTTTCCAGTCGATTCTTTTTGCCTTGTACAGCATAAACAAGGAAAATAGACGACGAAAGTGGGTAAGTTGTGGCAAAGAATAAATTTAATAAAAGTTGGTTGCAGGATCACCTCAATGATCCGTATGTGAAGATGGCCCAAAAAGAAGGTTATCGCGCACGAGCAGTCTATAAGTTGAGCGAAATAGATGAGCAGGACCGACTCATCAAGGCGGGTATGACGATTGTGGATCTCGGGAGCGCTCCCGGGAGCTGGTCTCAGTACGCTCGTAATCGCTTGACTGAACTTGGTAAAAATAACCCCAATATTGAATCTGGCAAGCCGGACGGAATCATTATTGCGATCGATATTCTGCCGATGGAGGATATTGCGGACGTTTCCTTTATTCAAGGGGATTTTCGTGAGGATGAGGGTTTAAAGGCGCTAGAGGCGCTTTTACCCGCGAATGCAGATGGAAAAGTCGACTTTGTGATGTCCGATATGGCCCCTAATTTATCCGGAGTAGGGGTTGCAGATGCTGCCCGAATGGCCTTTTTGGCCGAAATTGCCTTGGATTTTTCGGTTCAGCACCTCAAGTCTGATGGGGCTCTATTGATTAAGTGCTTTAACGGCAGCGGCTATAGTCAGATCGTCGAATCCTTTAAAAAGGTCTTTAAAACAGTAGCTTCCAGAAAGCCAAAAGCCTCTAGAGCCAAGTCTTCAGAAATCTTTTTGCTCGGCCGAGACCTTAAGGCACCCAAATAACCCCCCAAAAGAAGGGGTTTATAAAATAAATTAGCTCTTCGCTATTGAAAAAGCCTAGTAGTAGAATCAAATACTTAGGTATAGCAATCCGCTTTAACTCCCGGATTAATCCGGCAAAGGTCTCCTTTTGAATAGCAATATGTTGCAAAAAATCGGCGTGTGGCTCATTGTGGGTTTGGTCTTGTTTACTGTTTTTAAACAGTTCGACAAGCCAAAGGACCAGAATCAAGTCACGTATTCTCAATTCATGGACGATGCCAAGGCAGGCAAAGTCAAGCGAGTGGACGTGCAAGGTCGCACATTGCAAGTGACTCCAAACGACGGCAACAAATATTCAATCATTTCCCCAGGGGATATTTGGATGGTTGGCGACTTGATGAAGTTTGGTGTTCAGGTGACTGGTAAAGCAGATGACGAACCGAATATGTTGGTTTCTGCTTTGTATTACCTCGGACCTACTTTATTGATTATTGGTTTCTGGTTCTTCATGATGCGTCAGATGCAAGGTGGCGGTAAGGGTGGTGCATTCTCCTTCGGCAAATCCAAAGCACGCTTGATTGATGAGAATAGCAATACGGTTACTTTTGCTGATGTCGCTGGTTGCGATGAAGCAAAAGAAGAAGTGTTCGAGATCGTCGACTTCCTTAAAGATCCGCAAAAGTTTCAAAAGCTTGGTGGTCGCATTCCGCATGGCGTATTACTTGTGGGCCCTCCGGGTACTGGTAAGACCTTGTTGGCGCGTGCGATTGCAGGTGAAGCAAAAGTGCCGTTCTTCTCCATCTCTGGTTCAGACTTTGTGGAAATGTTTGTTGGTGTTGGCGCCTCACGCGTGCGTGACATGTTTGAGAACGCCAAGAAAAATTCTCCTTGCATCATCTTCATTGATGAGATCGATGCGGTTGGTCGTCATCGTGGTGCCGGTATGGGCGGCGGCAATGATGAGCGTGAACAAACTCTCAACCAAATGTTAGTTGAGATGGATGGTTTTGAAAGCAATAGCGGCGTCATCGTGGTTGCAGCTACTAACCGTTCCGATGTATTGGATAAGGCCTTGTTGCGTCCAGGACGTTTTGATCGTCAGGTACACGTTGGTTTGCCAGATATTCGTGGTCGTGAGCAAATCTTGCAAGTGCATATGCGCAAAGTTCCCATTGATCCCGATGTGGATGCAGCGGTATTAGCACGCGGCACCCCTGGTTTCTCGGGCGCAGATTTAGCTAACTTGGTTAATGAGTCTGCATTATTTGCAGCACGTCGCAATAAGCGTGCCGTTGATATGAAAGACTTTGAAGACGCAAAAGACAAGATTTATATGGGTCCTGAGCGCAAGTCTGCAGTGATGCGTGAAGAAGAGCGTCGCAACACGGCGTATCACGAGTCTGGACATGCGGTAGTTGCCAAGGTCTTGCCTAAGGCAGATCCGGTCCATAAGGTCACCATCATGCCGCGCGGCATGGCTTTAGGTGTGACATGGCAGTTGCCTGAGTTTGATCGTGTGAACCTATACAAAGATCGCATGTTGGAAGAGTTAGCTATTTTGTTTGGTGGCCGTGCTGCTGAAGAAGTGTTCTTGCATTCAATGAGTACAGGTGCCTCAAATGACTTTGAGCGTGCTACCAAAATGGCACGTGATATGGTCACCCGTTATGGCATGAGTGATAGCCTGGGTACGATGGTCTATGTCGATACCGAGTCTGAAAGTATTTTTGGGCGCAATAGCTCGAAGACAGTTTCAGAGTTGACTCAGCAAAAGGTGGATGCAGAGATTCGTGCCTTGGTGGATAGCCAGTACGCATTGGCAAGATCAATCCTCGAGCAAAACCGTGACAAGGTTGAAGCGATGGTTGCTGCTTTGCTTGAATGGGAAACCATTGATGCTGAGCAGATTACCGATATCATGGAAGGTCGCCCACCACGCGCTCCGAAGCCACCACCAGCAACTCAGTTTGGTAACTCTGCTGGTACGCCGGGTCCTGCCGCCGGGGCTGCCCCAGCTACTGCATAGCAAGGTGAGTAAGCAAACTCTGCCCGCAACATGGTGTTGCGGGCGTTTTCTTTTTGACTTTAGCAAACGTCAGCGCCCGTTAGTGATGGGCATTCTGAATGCCACGCCAGATTCCTTTTCGGATGGTGGCAAGTTCAGAACTCCAAGCGATGCCATTGCTCAAGCAGAGCGCATGATCGCCGATGGTGCAGACCTCATTGATATCGGTGGTGAGTCGACTCGCCCTGGTGCTGAACCCGTCTCCCTTCAAGAAGAATTAGATCGCGTCTTACCAGTCATAGAAGCTTTAAAAGATTGTGGTGTCGCATTATCAATTGATACCTATAAAGCCGAGACCATGCGCCAAGCTCTTAGTATTGGAGTCGATTGCGTCAATGACATCTGGGCATTGCGACAAGAGGGTGCGGTAGAGGTCATCATCGAGAGTGATCAGCTCAATCCAAATAAGCAGTGCGGTCTTATCCTCATGCATATGCAGCGCGATCCACAAACTATGCAATTTGATCCTGATTATCAAGACGTCATCGAAGAAGTAAAACAGTTTTTGCAAGAGCGCTCACAATTACTACAAGAGAAGGGCGTCGCTCAAAACCGAATCGCCATTGACCCTGGTTTTGGCTTTGGTAAAAGCCTAGAGCACAACCTTAAGATGTTGGCTGATTTTGATCAATTCTCACAGTTAGGTTATGCGGTGCTGGCAGGGATGTCACGTAAATCGATGCTGGGTAAATTAACCGGTCGCGACACTAATGACCGCGTAGCGCCTAGTGTGGCAGCCGCCATTCTGGCTGCCGATCGAGCGGCTCGTATCATTCGCGTCCATGACGTTCAGGAGACTGTCGACTCCTTGAAGCTCTGGGAAGCTATTCAGGAATAAGCTGACTGGTCAAATACCCACAAGTTTTATAATTAAGCCCATGAAAAAACAATACTTTGGCACTGACGGCATCCGCGGTGAAGTAGGGCAATTTCCGATTGTTCCGGAGTTCATTACTCGCCTTGGCTATGCTGCAGGCATAGTGCTGAGTAGCCAGGCAAAGCCTGGAGAGCGTTGCAAGATTCTCATTGGTAAAGATACCCGTGTATCAGGTTACTTATTAGAGGCGGCTTTAGAAGCGGGTTTTGCTGCTGCTGGTGTTGATGTCATGCTATGTGGCCCAATGCCAACCCCTGGGGTTGCTTACCTTACTAAAGCATTGCGTTTATCTGCAGGTGTAGTCATTTCTGCTTCACACAATCCTTATCAAGATAACGGTATCAAATTCTTCTCTGCAGAAGGTGGCAAGTTAAGTGATGAGTTTGAATTGGCTATTGAAGCTGAGCTTGCTAAATCGATGGGCTGTGTCAGCTCAAAAGAATTAGGTAAAGCATTTCGTATTGATGATGCTACCGGTCGTTATATTGAGTTCTGTAAATCGACTTTTCCTGGAGAACTCAATCTTAAGGGCATGAAGTTGGTTGTAGATTGCGCACATGGTGCTGCGTACCATATCGCCCCTCATGTCTTTCATGAGTTAGGTGCAGAAGTCATTTCGATTGGAGTAAATCCGGATGGTCGCAACATTAATGATGGCTTTGGCGCAACTGCCCCAGCCGCATTAATTGCGAAGGTAAAAGAAACTAACGCAGATCTCGGTATTGCATTAGATGGTGATGCCGATCGCTTGCAAATGGTCGATGCCTCTGGCCGATTATTTAATGGCGATGAACTTTTATACGTTCTGGCAAAAGACCGGATTGATCGCGGCCAAGACATTGGTGGAGTAGTTGGCACCTTGATGACGAACTTAGCAGTAGAGAATGCCATTAAAGGTTTAGGAATTGGTTTTGAGCGCGCTAATGTTGGTGATCGTTATGTCTTGGAGTTACTCAAACAAAAAGGTTGGATTATTGGTGGTGAAGGTTCAGGTCATCTGCTTTGCTTAGATCAACACTCAACCGGTGATGGCATTATTGCCTCATTGCAGGTGCTGGCAGCGATGAGTCAGGCTAAAAAAGGCTTGGTCCAGCTCTTAGACTCCGTAAAACTCTTCCCTCAAGTACTCCTCAATATCAAATTCAAGTCCGGATATGACTGGAAGTCCGATACCGCCCTCAAATCCCAGATAAGCCAAGTCGAAAGCGATCTCCAAGGTACGGGTAGGGTGCTTATCCGCGCTTCCGGCACAGAACCGGTCCTGCGGGTCATGGTTGAAGCTCAGGACAATAATTTGGCCACGAGCGCGGCTAAAAGTATTGCCGATCTAGTACCAAAATCATAAGTTATTGATTTTATTGTATTAATTTCGATTTAGATACTTGTCATAAAAGAGTCATACATACATCGTATCGTCCACATACCGCAATGTTGCGTAATCTATCTTAGGAACGATTCACATGAACTCATTTTTGAAAAAAGCGTTGCTTATTAGCGCGATTTCATTTGCTCCGGTTGCATTCGCAGCCGACATGACTGGTGCTGGCGCAACATTCCCATACCCAATTTACGCTAAATGGGCCGAAGCTTATAAAGCAAAAACCGGTTCTAACCTGAACTACCAATCTATCGGTTCTTCCGGTGGTATCAAGCAGATCAAAGCAAAGACCGTTGATTTCGGTGCAACTGATAATCCAGTGAAATTTGAAGAATTAGAAAAAGATGGCATGGTTCAGTTTCCAGCCATCATCGGCGGAGTAGTGCCAGTGATGAACGTAGATGGTGTTAAGCCAGGCGAGCTCAAATTAGATGGCCCAACCTTGGCTGATATTTTCCAAGGTGTTATTTCTGATTGGGGTGATAAGCGCATCGCTCTCATGAATCCCGGTGTAAAGATTCCATCTGGCCCAATTACTGTTGTGACCCGTGCTGATGGCTCTGGCACCACTGCCATTTTTACTGACTACTTAGCCAAGACAAGCACGCTGTTCAAGGATGCTGTTGGATCAGGCGCTAACGTGAAGTGGCCAGCAGCTTCTACAGTTGGTGGTAAAGGTAATGAAGGCGTTGCTGCAAACGTGACCCGCGTTAAGAATTCTGTTGGTTATGTAGAGTACGCATACGCTAAGAAAAACAAAATGACTTTTATCTCCCTAAAGAATAAAGATGGTAACTACGTATCTCCAGATGATTTGACATTTTCTGCTGCTGCTGCAGGTACAGATTGGTCTAAGATCCCAGGTATGGGTACATTTATTACCAATGCATCTGGTGCTAAATCATGGCCTATCACTGGCGCATCCTTCATCTTGCTTTACAAAAATCCAGAGAACAAGGCAAACGCTGCTGAAGTAATCAAGTTCTTTGATTTTGCATTCAAAGATGGCAAGAAGATGGCTGAAGAGTTAGATTACGTGCCAATGCCTGACGTTACAACTGAATTTATTCGTAAAAATGTATTTGCAAAGGTTGTTACTAAGTAAGGTTTAATGATTAAGACTTCTTAATCATTAATGAATAACAGCTCCACCAAAAGTGGGGCTGTTTCAATATTTAAATAAGCCAATCGACAATGGATATTCTTCAGTCTCATTCAGCGCCTACCCCACAAGCCTTGCGCATCGCTAAATTACAGCGTGTTCAAGACTTCCTGTTTCATGGCATTACCCAATTCTTTGCGCTGTCAGTATTAATTGCTTTGATGGGTATTTTGATCTCCTTGATCATAAATGCTTGGCCCGCTTTAAACACCTTTGGACCTGGTTTCTTTATCTCCCAAGAATGGGATGTTGTGAAAGGTGAATTTGGCGGACTCATTGCAATTTATGGAACAGTGGTCACCTCTGTTATTGCCTTGCTGATTGCTGTGCCCTTGAGCTTTGGAATCGCGGTTTTCTTGACTGAGCTCTGTCCAGGTCCATTGCGCAGACCCCTAGGCACTGCAGTTGAGCTGCTAGCTGCTGTTCCTTCGATTATTTACGGCATGTTTGGTTTATTTATCTTTGCGCCTTTGTTTGCAGAGTACATTCAGCCTGTCTTAGCTTCTACCTTAGGCCAGGTTCCTGGATTTGGAATTCTGTTCTCTGGTGCATTTAATGGCATTGGTATTTTGTGTGCCGGCCTGATTCTGGCGATGATGATTCTGCCGTTTATTGCTTCTGTCATGCGCGATGTATTTGAAATTGTTCCACCAGTTCTAAAAGAATCTGCTTATGGAATTGGTTGCACTACTTGGGAAGTTGTGAAGAATGTAGTTCTCCCTTATACCAAGGCAGGCGTGATTGGTGGCGTAATGTTGGGATTAGGTAGGGCGCTTGGTGAAACTATGGCTGTCACTTTTGTGATTGGTAATGCGCACCGTTTATCACCCTCCTTATTTTCACCAGGCACATCGATTGCTTCAACGCTTGCTAATGAGTTTGGAGAAGCAGAAGCTGGCAACCATTTGTCATCATTATTCGCCTTAGGTTTGGCGCTGTTTATTATTACCTTTATTGTTTTGGCATTCGCCAAGTGGATGCTCAACAATATGGAGAAGAAGCAGGGATTGAAAACATGAACAATACCTCTAATATTGATAAAAATATCTTCGCTCAAAGAAAGCGAGCCAACAAGATTGGCCTAACTTTGTCTATGGGCGCAATGCTTATAGGTATGGTTTTCTTGCTTTGGATTCTTAGCGTATTACTATTTAAAGGCTTCTCAGCGATTAGCTTGGACCTATTCACACATAGCACTCCAGCTCCCGGTTCTGAAGGTGGAGGGCTTGCTAATGCGATCGTGGGCAGTCTTTTGCTGGTAGGAACTTGTACATTTTTTAGCACCCCAATTGGGGTATTGGCAGGTCTGTATTTGTCTGAATATGGTGACCGTAGTCGCGTCGCTGCAATTACTCGTTTCGTGACAGACATCATGCTGTCTGCCCCATCTATCGTCATAGGCTTATTCGTTTACGCATTCATCGTAGCTCAAGCAAGGCATTTCTCTGGATGGGCCGGTACGGTAGCGCTTGCCTTGATTGCAATACCAGTGGTGGTTCGCACTACTGAAAATATGTTGCGCTTGGTTCCAGGAAGCTTGCGTGAAGCGGCTTATGCCCTAGGCACTCCAAAGTGGAAAGTTGCGTTTAAGGTTACCTTACGTGCAGCACAAAGTGGCGTAATGACTGGTATTTTATTGGCCTTAGCACGTGTCAGTGGTGAAACTGCGCCCTTACTATTTACTGCGTTAAATAATCAATTTTTCTCAACCAATATGAATGCGCCAATGGCTAACTTACCAGTGGTCATTTTCCAATTCGCCATGAGTCCATATGACAATTGGGTTGAGCTTGCATGGGGTGGTGCCTTGCTGATCACGTTTGCCGTTCTCGGCTTAAATATTTTAGCTCGCGTCGTATTTCGTGAGAAGGTCCAGGGATGATGAGTAATATGAAAACAATGTTTGACTTAAATAAGATTGATAGTCAAGGGGGTAAAGTGGAAACAACAAATCAACATGCAGAGCAGGTGGCTGTTAACGCACTTGAAGTTAGAAATCTGAATTTCTACTACGGTTCATTTCAGGGTTTAAAAGAGATCAACCTTGATATTGAGCAAGGTAAGGTCACCGCATTTATCGGACCCTCAGGATGTGGTAAGTCTACCCTTTTACGCACCTTAAACCGTATGTATGATCTCTATCCCGGCCAGCGCGCTGAAGGTGAGATTAACTTTTACGGTCAAAATATCTTAGAGCCAGGTCAAGACTTGAACCTACTGCGTTCGCGTATTGGTATGGTATTCCAGAAGCCAACCCCATTCCCAATGTCGATTTATGAAAATATTGCTTTTGGTGTGCGTTTGTATGAAAAACTTTCTCGTTCCGAAATGGATGAGCGTGTAGAGTGGGCCTTAAATAAGGCTGCATTGTGGAATGAAGCCAAAGACAAATTAAACCAAAGCGGTTTATCTCTCTCCGGTGGTCAGCAGCAACGTTTATGTATTGCTCGTGGCGTTGCAGTTAAGCCTTCTGTGATTTTGCTCGATGAACCAACTTCAGCCTTAGATCCGATCTCTACAGGGAAAATTGAAGAATTAATCAATGAACTCAAACATGAGTACACAATTGCGATTGTTACCCATAATATGCAACAGGCAGCTCGCGTCTCTGATTACACGGCTTACATGTACCTTGGTAGTTTGGTGGAGTATGGTAAAACAGATGAAATCTTTATCAAGCCCAAGCGTAAAGAAACAGAAGATTATATTACTGGCCGTTTCGGTTAATTGGAGATGCACATGCCTGATAAACACCTTTCGTCACAGTTTGACGCAGATTTAAACTCACTTTCTAGCCGTTTATTAGAAATGGGTGGACTCGTTGAGTCTCAGATTTCAACGGCAATGCGCGCTTTCACGCAAATGGATATTGATACCTGTGATGTGGTTATCCAGAACGAAAAGCTCGTGAATGATCTCGAGATTCAGATTGACTTAGCTTGCACTGAACTTATTGCTCGTCGTCAGCCTACTGCGCGAGATCTTCGTCTCGTCATGGCTGTATCGAAAGCAATCACCAATTTAGAGCGTGCTGGCGATGAAGCTGAGCGCGTTGCTAAAAGAACCAAGCGCTTAATTGAGTCGGGAGCTATTCACAACATTAACGTTGCTGAAATTCGTTTATCTGGACAAATGGCAATCTCTCTCTTGCGCCGTAGTTTGGATGCTTTTGCAAGGTTAGATACCGTTGCTGCTGCAGAAGTGGTGGAGGAAGATCGCCAAATTGATGAAGAGTTCAGGGGCTTTGTTCGCAAGCTGATTTCATACATGATGGAAGATCCACATACGATTTCAACGGGTTTGGATATGTTGACTATTGCTAAGGCAATTGAGCGTATTGGTGACCATTCAAAAAACATTGCTGAATTCGTTATTTACATTGCCAAAGGCTCTGATGTTCGCCATATCCCTCACGAGGATTTAGTCCGCGAGGCAAATAAACCGTAACTCATCTAAGCGGAACCCCAGATGACTCACCGAATATTAGTTGTTGAGGATGAGCCTTCGATTGCTGAGCTCATTGCAATCAACCTGACTCATGCTGGCTATGAAGTGGAGAGGGCTCTTCAGACTGATCTCGCTATGAATATGATGCGAGATCAGCTGCCCTCTCTTTTGATCTTGGACTGGATGCTCCCTGGTAAATCAGGTGTTCAATTTGCTAAAGAGCTAAGATCAAATGAGCGCACTCGCTCTTTACCTATCTTAATGTTGACAGCCAAGAGCGATGAGTCCGATAAGGTCCTCGGCTTAGACTCTGGTGCCGATGACTACGTTACTAAGCCTTTTTCGCCTAAAGAGTTGGTCGCACGCGTAAAGGCACTTTTACGTCGCCAAACCCCATTAGAAGATGCTGGACCCTTAGCTGTGGGCCCATTGAGAATGGATCCCCTATCTCATCGTGTGACGGCTGTTTGGCCCAATATGGAGCCTCAATCTATTCCCTTGGGTCCCACCGAATATCGATTATTACAGTTTTTGATGAGTAATCCTGAAAGGGTTCACTCTCGGGCAAATTTGCTCGATAAGGTCTGGGGGAATGAGGTCTATATCGAGGAGCGGACGGTCGATGTTCACATCAAGAGGTTAAGGGCAGCTCTATCTCCCTCGGACTCTGATCGCTTCATAGAGACGGTTCGTGGAAGCGGTTATCGAATTACCAAGATGCCGACCCAGACCTAATTAGAATCGTGCCCTAACTGGGTTTTTGGATCCAATAGAGCGGATGCTCTAAGATTGTCGAATGTTATCCGTTATTTCTCGCTTTATTGTGCTGATTTGCCTGGCTTTTCTTATGGCGTACATAGCTTCCTCGAATTTAGGCCCCTTTTCGGGGATTGCAGCTGCTATATCTGTGCTCGCAGTGCCCTTGATTTATTCCTACATTAACTTAGCGCGTTTAAGAAAATTTACCTTATCCGACTCAGTCGAATCCATGCCTTTGCCAAGTGGGTATTGGGAAGAGATCTTTTTTCGCCTTCAGCGCTTAGTCCGCAATCTCAAACAGCAAATACTATCTATTGAGCAGCAGCACAATCGTTTCATTGAGGCTTTTCAGGCTTCTCCTAATGGCATTGTGATGCTGGATAGTGAAGATCATATTGAGTGGTGCAATGCCATTGCTGAGCGTTTCTTTGGCTTGAGTTTCAAGCGTGATGCGCTTCAAAAGATTAATTTTTTGATTCGACGCCCAGAATTTATTCAGTATTTATACAAGAGGGCCTTTGAGGATCCATTGTTGATGGAGAGAATGGGGTCAAACTCTAATCTGAGTTTGATGTTACAAATTTTCCCATTCGGTGATCAACGACATCTCTTGCTTGTGCAGGACGTAACTGATCTTCAGAAGGCTGATGCAATGCGACGTGATTTCGTAGCAAACGTTTCGCATGAAATGAGAACGCCAATTACTGTTTTGATGGGTTTTTTAGAGACCATGCAGTCGCTTGACTTGGATAGATCCCAGCAAAGTCAATATTTTGAAATGATGATGTCTCAGGCTCAGCGAATGAAGAGTTTGGTGGAAGACTTATTGACTTTGGCTAATCTAGAGGCAAACACCTTGCCTGCCCCAACACAAGAAATCAGTATCACTACTCTGATGGCACTGTTAAAGAATGATGCAGAGGCACTTTCTCAAGGCCACCATATCCTGAGCTTTGAGATCTCGAATCCAAATAACTTGATGGGAGAGGAGCGGGAGATTCTTTCTGCCTTTGGCAATCTAGTCTCCAATGCTATTCGTTACACCCCAGACACCGCCTCGATTAAGGTGCAATGGAGCGTAAATGAACGTGGTGAAGGCGAGTTTTCAGTCGTTGACACGGGGCCGGGTATTGCATCAGAGCATCTATCTAGATTGACTGAGCGCTTCTATCGCGTGGATAGAAGTCGATCTAGGGATACTGGAGGCACTGGTTTGGGCTTGGCAATTGTGAAGCATATTGCAAACCGCCATCAAGCCCAACTCATCATTACTAGTATGCCCGGACAGGGCAGCACTTTTACTCTTCGATTTCCTAAGGAGCGTATTTCAGCTTAAGGGCGCTAATATTGCTTAGTCCTTTTTATCTTTCTTGTCCTTTTTATCTTTCTTTTCTTTTTTCTTCTTAGATTCTTTCGGCAATTTATCTAGCTTACCGTTGGCATACAGGCACCACACCTTGATTTCCTCAAGTAGCTCAGTTAAGTCTTCATAAGTCAGATTTTTAAAGTCTTGTAGGCCAATCGCGCCAGACTCTTGTAGCTGTTTTACAGCATCTTCATATTTATATTGGCTCATGGATATCCGGGTAAAAGTAATAAGAACGGACAAATGCTAGCAAAGTAATATGACAAAACTGCTTTTTTTGCATCCGGAAGGGCATTTAATCTAGATCGGAGGCAATTTTGCTTGATAATTCCCGTCCCCACTGGGTCGCTAGCTCCCAAAGCTAGCTTTTTAAGCGATCTAGCGCTTCAGCATTAAATGATTTTTCTGATTTTAAGGGCGATATATACAGCAGCCCCAGCGCTAGCCATCAATGCCATTACGATATAAAAGGATTCTTTGAGGCCTGGGAGATCCTCCATATTCATTCCCATAATGCCGGTTAAGAGCGTCATAGGTAAGAAAATGACGGTCATCACAGACAAGACTTGCAGGTTTCTTGCATTGAATTCGGCAACGTGAGCAGCTTGTTCATCCTGCAATACTTTGGCGCGATCATATAGATTGGAAATTTCCTGCACCAGGAAGGAGAGCAATTCTAAGTCCTCATTTAGGCGGAACTTATCGTCCTCAGAGAACCAGTAAGGAAGGCGTTTTTGTAGGCGATGTAAGGCAATGAGTTCCGGTGAGAATTGACGTCTCAGACGGCTACATTGAATTCGAATCCTGCCCAAAAATTCATGCTCAGGCAGCTCTTTACCTTTTAGGAGTAGCTCCTCTAAGTCATCCATGGTTTCGGATAGATTAATGAGGAGGCTACGCAAATACTCTGCACGTAAATCAATCAGCTCATGGAAGAGTTCAATTGCAGAGTGGGGGTTGAGTAATCCGGAGCGTAAATCAGATCGCAAACGATCAGTTGTTCTTAGTGGGATATTTCGTAAGGAGATCATGAGCCGTGGGGTAAGAATGGCCCAAAGGGTGCCTAAGTCACCGTTACTAAGGTCATCCCCAAACTCTTGTTCAAAATCATTCATCACCATCAATAGGCAATCATCTAGCTTTTCAATTCTCTCTAAGCGACTACGCGTTACGCCCTCATCGATCATCTCCACAACCCGATCTGGGATGAGGGGAGTATTTTTAAGCCAGCGCTGTACTTGAGAGTTGGATAGATTGAGATGCAACCAAACTGATAAATCTGAATTATTTAATGCATCTGCAATATCAAATAATGGGATTTCATAATTCTTTCCATCAGTTGTCATTGCCCAAGCAAAAACAACGCCATTAATAGGGAAGGGAAGTGTGGGAATTAAAGTCAAAATAAATTACCTAAAGTAGCTAAAAATATATTTGTTCATTGTAAGTATTTGACATCAAGCTGCAATACTCAAGCGATAAGATAAAAAAAGTATGCTAATCAATTCTATGGAGGTTTATATGAAACGATTTTTTATTAAAGCATTGATCATTTGGCACGACATCAGAGTGGCTTATCGCAACCGGAATATGCAACACCGTTTGGGTAGTTAAAAGCGCCAAGTAAACCCGATCTCTGAGCGAGAGGCATTGATGCCTGAGTTGTTCAAAATGATCCCCATGTTGGCAGCACTTTTCATGTAAGAGATGCCAATATCAACGCTATCACTTGCAGAGATGATGGCTGCAATTAAGGCGTAGTTTCTGAGATATTGTTCTGTGCTCGGTGGATTGGTTGTTAGGCCCAAGTCCAGTGCCAGTCTAACTGTATTTGTTACCTTCCAAACAGGTGCCATAGAGAAGAACCAGATATTGGTTCTATTTTCTACCGTACCAGCCCCAAGCTTGTAATTAGTATTGTAGAGAGATTTGCTATACATTCCATTGAAGTGCATTTCCACCACATCCCAATATCTCGAAGCAATCAGATTTACACCATAATTTGGTAACGCGAGACCTAATCCAGCAAGTTGCTGCTGTGGGGATCCAGGCAGCGTGATACTTGGTTTAACTGCTAAACCCCACTGATCATCCTCAGCAAAGCGCCATTTCATGGCGATTACCTTATTAGATAGGGGCGAAAAGCTGCCCCTTGGTGATGCAAAGTAGGTAGTGCCAAAAGATATTTCGACATCATCTGTAACGCCACGGGTGTATGTAAAAGGGAAGGCCTTAGCACCTTGGCCACCGAAATATTCTTCACC